>Ga0307510_10003510_pt1 | contig 18273 bp, 17 predicted proteins | sample 12_EM_MG_FD_207224 | JGI IMG/M metagenome (GOLD analysis project Ga0307510, IMG submission 207224) | Populus trichocarpa ectomycorrhiza microbial communities from riparian zone in the Pacific Northwest, United States - 12_EM | ecosystem: Host-associated > Plants > Roots > Unclassified | place...
CCCCCTGTGCCTTGTACTTGTACCCTCCCTCCCTTTCCCAACTAGTTCTCGCACCCTGCTAGCTCACTCGCTCTCGGGGTAAGGGCTCACTAACCGTGCCAAGGTTGTGACGGAGTCACAACCCTGATTGCTCGCTTGCTGGCAACCAGGGCACTCTCTTCCAGAGAGTGCCAAACAGCTCAACGGAAGATATCAGCTCAACGGAAGATTCAATTTGTATGTGAATTTAACAATTATTGACCACCACCAAACATCCCCTGATGCTTTAAATGCCTCCTGGCTTTCCCAGAAATTGTTTTAGGCCGGTGCAAATAAGCCTCCAATTTTTTTCCCCTCCGTTTTACAGCAGATCTGGCTCAACGTCACTTTGACCCGTAGTCCAAATCAAAGACCCACTTAGCGAGAATCAATGCTGGATAGGAGAGAAAATAAAATTGCAGACCTATTTGCAAAGGTCAGAAAATTTTTCTGGGAAAGCCAGGAGGCATCTAAAGCATCAGGGGATGTTTGGTTGTGGTTTGAAATTCTTAAATTTACATACAAATTGAATCTTCCGTTGAGCTGATATCTTCCGTTGAGCTGTTTGGCACTCTCTGGAAGAGAGTGCCCTGGTTGCGAGCAAGCGAGCAATCAGGGTTGTGACTCCGTCACAACCTTGGCACGGTTATGGAATAGCAGGCGTGGTGGTTTTGGGGTATAGACTCCTACGATACGCGAGGTACGATACGACTAGAATCTAATATAATCCCTGTACAGTGCAAGCCCATTATGAGAATTCATCAGTGTGTGAATCGCCCCTCCTCCTACGGCCCGAAGGTTGTTCCGGAAAAGAAAAGGAAAAAAACACAAACAAGTGATCAAGGTACACGATCAAACATAGTGCACACACCAGAACCACCACTCCTATTTCCTTTTCTTTTTCACCCCATAAAGGTCGCTTAAGACTGTTATGGTATCATACTCGTGTGTCTTCGCCAAGAGCAATGCCGTGCACCGAATTTTGCCGAGTAAACCAACAACAAAGCACAATGTTTGCTGTGTGCCGGTGCCGGGGGAGACCCCCTCCTCCCAAGACAAGGACTATTTCGCGGGTTAGCCTATGAGAACCGTTCGCTAATTTTATGGTGTTACACGTCCCAGGCATATTGAACCCGAACACAGAGGGTAAAAATTTGCATGCATCTCAGGGTCCGTTTACCTATACGGCCATCTAGCGGCTCGAGGCGGTGGGATCGTTAAGGGGAGCTTGACGGTTGGAGGTGCGTGGGCAAGTAGATGGCGTTTACCTAAAGTAGCGTGCCGTCTAGTCTAGAGTCTGGTGGGCTTTGCAAACACATCCACGAGGCAACCTCGCATTTTGACCCTCTAGCCACACGAATTTGGGAGGGCAGAAGGTTATGCACAAACTTCTGCACCGTCTACCGGGTGATGATTCCTGTTGTAACACCACCGGCTAGTATTATCACCCAAATTTCAGAAATATACGGTTAGGTAGACGTGCCCTAAATCTCCTTCACAAAGCCCACCTCAACCAAGTTATCAACCGGAATGTTCATATCCGCCATCTTCGTCCTACTATTCTCCCTAATCCATAGAAACATCTCCAAAAACACCCTCCTGACAATGTTGGTTCCCTCCTTAATCTTCATCTGTTCCTTGCCCATTATATAGACAAGCTGCGCCGCTGCAGCCCTATTGATAGCATCAAGTTCCGCCTGAACCGCTGGAGGATTCTCTATGGAAGAGGTATCCGAGGAGTTGTCGGGGGTTATGCAAAGAATAAGTTGCTCAATAATCAGACGCCCAAGATCGGCAGTGAGAATTGAATCCATATAGCCGTGTCGCACGGTAAAGCGATAGCAGCCTGGGATTGAGGTGCGCCGGATAACATATCTCTCGGGTTCTGGGATTGATGGGGTAGGCAAAGGATGCAGGTGGAAGAAGATAATTATTTCCGGGCGCGCACTGAATTTCTTCACAAATTGTGCGAATACGATGGGAATGATACTATTACCGACCTTGTCGAAGAAGATACCAATGCCATTGGCCCTCGAAATGATACCGCCGCCGAAAGGTGCAGTGAGTTTAACGGCGCCATCTTTCGTCGGCGTGAGGAGGTGGGAAGGTTCAAAACGGTCTTCCCCTTCGGCAGCCCATTGTTGTACCTTGCCGAAACGCCACAAGATGAAGATGGAAGAGAGGATGAACGCGAGCACGAGTGTGAACCAAGCACCTTTGGGGACTTTGTAGAGTGCTGAGGTGAGGTAGGTGCTGTCCAGGGCCCCGAAGGCGAGGAAGAAGAAGACGACAATTAAGACGTTGATGCGCCAGACCAGAATAGCAACGAGGGATACAAGGCAGGTAGTAATAGATGTGACAAAAATGACGCAGAGGCCATAGGCATTCCCGATCCTTGTGGTCTGTTGGGCGGCTCAGCAAAGGATTGATATTTGGAAGGATCTTGGTGATTTGGAGTTTAGGAAGACAGGCGGGGTTAGAAGACTCACGTCATGGTACACAGCTGTGACAACAATACAGCCAATCATCAGCAGCCAATTCGCGAATGGCATATAAACTTGGCCATGGAATAGTCTTGATGTATGGACGGTCTTGATATGAGGGAAGTACGACATCGTCATGATTTGTGATAAGAGCTGAAAGGTGGCAGTAATCATAGCTTGCGAGGCGACGATAGCAGCCAGAACAGCGATCACAAGACTGAAGTAGAAGGTTCCTGGGATGACCGTGTGGAAGAACGGGTTGGTGTAGGCGGTTCCGGTAGCGTCTTGCGAAATATATGCTGCTTGGCCGATGTCTACAAATGATTATTGTCAGTGGGGGATCGGAGGATAAGGTTTGAGGACCTACATGCTAACAGAAGACAAGGAAACGCAAAGCACAGCCAGGATATCTGAATAGCCCTCTTGCTGAAAGCGCCCAAGTCGGCAAAGAGTGCCTCTACTCCGGTGAATGCAAGTAGCATCCCACCGAGGGACCGCCATCCATCTCCCTTGTTGCGCACCAAGTACGAGCCAGCAAAATAGGGACTAAATGCTCTGAGAACTGTGTGGTCGAACTTGACAAGATTGTAGACGCCGCAACAGAAATTGAACATTAACCAGATCATTACAATAGGCGCAAAGGAGCTTGCGATTTTGGAGGTTCCAAGCGGCTGCACAGCGAAAAGCAGGATGAGGATCGCACATGTTGACCCAACGATCACTCTAGTGGAGATGTTAGGGTGTGCGACCTCGATACCCTGAATAGCTCCCAGCACAGACTGGGCGGGGGTGAGAACACCGTCACTTAAATGTTGTCAGATTCTCATCCTATTTTAAGATTTTAGGGGGTTGTGTGCTCACGACATGACCATGGCAACTCCCAAGACCCCAAGAAACTCCAGAACAACTTTGGCGAAACGGGAATCCTCTATCACGGCCCGAAGGCCTTTGTTCGCCGGCTTCATATCCCTCGTGGGGTGGCGGTCCAATCTCACAGTGCCCGAAACGTTGGGGTCCCGGTCCGCGATCTGAGCGTAGCGCGCTAGAAGACTATACACAGCGAATGTCCCTCCCTCTCCATCATCATCAGCCGACAGAACTATGAACACATACTTGATAGTGACCATTAGTGTTAATGTCCAGATGATGATAGAAAGCGCGCCAACAAGGTCATCGTAGCTTGGCTGGCTCGTGAAGGTGGACGAGTAGACGTAGAGAGGACTATGAGTAGGTCAGTATTCAAGAAGCTTGCGACTCCGCCAAGGAACAGGTACATGCCTGGTTCCGATGTCCCCATATATCACTCCAGTTGATTGGTATGCAAGCCACATGAGCACCCATCCCGTGTAGGTCTGCCAAGTAGAATTGACCACTATTCAGGAAAGCCTAAAACGTTTTTGTGGACTCATACCTGCTTCTTCTTAGCATTCCGATCCGCATCGGCAATCCGGGCCGCTTTCTCCTCGAGGTCGTAGTCCTCTGCTTTCTCCTCGAGATCGCAGTCCTCAGCCCTCTCCGATACAAAGACATCTTTGTGCGCAGTCGAGTACACAGCTTCACCGGCGGCCTTGGGGGGATTGGTTCCCTCTCCGTATTGGATGTGCGGAGTAGTGCTAATAGTGTCGGCCATTTTGTTCGTGTACTTCCGAGCCCAGCCACAGATGCCGACGATGTGCGTGTGGAAACGGAGTGGGCAATGTTGAAAAAGATAAGAACAAAAACAGCCCGGGAGAGGGTTCGAAGACTTATTATATCTTTTTAACCGGAATGGCTTGCGACCTTGGTGAGCAAGGAAATTTTCGAATCAAGCATGTGGGTGATACACGACGATTTCATTCGCTGAGCGGCGGGAGAGCTTCGCAGTTCAAACAAGTCGTTTTGGAACAAATATTCTCACCATTCACGGGCAGTGCACCCACTGGGAAAACCCACGAAAATTGCGTTGTATCCACACCTGCTCTATCTATTGACATGAAAGAATCTCGTGTCGACAGTTCCTTATCCGAATAATCGTCGAGACCAGATTTGAGGAGGCCAAAATGCCGCATGTTTGGGCGCTGCCTCGAGCAAGGAGAAGGGCAGGTGCCAGAACTTGGTCTGTGTTGCGGTTCTCACCGCCGTCGCGAGGAAAACTAGACGGGTGACGAGCAGGGATCAATTGCAAGTCTCCCGCATGAAGAGACCAAACGTAGAGGGGATCCCGGAGTCTGAATTTCGTCTCATATGCGCGGTCAGATACACACGAATTGTCCACCATACCAATTTCTGATCCCTGTGTTCGGGTTCTACAAGCCGGGGACTTGTGCCAGTAATTTTGGTAACCCTAATCTTGACGATTTCCTTGTTGCCGACCAAACAGCCCTATTCGTCATAAGCCCAGGTTCCTCACGACTCCAGTAGAGGCTATTCGTAGATTGTGCCATTCGTTGATTTCTCTACCCCCTGGCAATTTATTGGGCCATGCAGGGCACCCTGGCGTGGCACAAGACCCGTTTGAGTGCCAACAGCTCTACCGAAACCAGTACCCTGCTTGCAAGGCACAGCCCGAAAAGGCAAGGGGTGAACGCGGACTTGAACTCCGATGGTGTGACCGGATAGTACGGCAAGACGATTGGAAGGAGGTGCGCTGGGAAAGAGATGGAAAAGATGGGGGGAGTGAAAAGTAAACTTGGTAGCGAGTGTCTTAGAGGGGTGCCTGATCAGGTTGTGAATGCGGCTGGGTGGGGGTAACCGCATCAAGCGAACAAAACCACCTCAAAACTACCCGTGCTATGCCCTTGGACTTGCCTCTTCGGGTAAGGTCTGATGTGTTTTCATCCCTTATCTCAGAGGGGCTGAGCAGCTCTTTTGCGACTACATTGTCTGAAGAGATAACGTACGCTTACAAGCCCCGCCGATAGTTATGCTCCGGTCGCGATAAACCTGCTCATGGTCGGGAAAAATAATGGTATAATTTCTCAACTTGAACGATCACTACGAACAGGAAAACCTTTCTTGATTTTAACATCGTATCCCATGGACTCACGAGACAGGCTGATTCCCAACCTTCCCGATCAGACTATTGGAAGCGGAGGTCTTGGCATATAATCGCAAATCATTCTGTGATATATTTTAAAAGAGAAAGTTGTGTTGGGGCGGCGGTGGTTGGGGCAACGGGGGTGCGGCTCTGGTGGTAAGATATTAGTAGAGAAAAGCTTGTCTATTCTTGCTAATATCGGAATGGTGAAAATAGTACTCCGAGTCGAGTCAGGGAATGTCAACCTGGGCAAGCCAGATTTTTGTCGATCGAGATTATCTGCTGGCTTCATGCGCACTTGGAAGCTATTATGTTAGAGGATTTCTTGAGCTTAATTCTAAGTTATCTTCCCACTTACTAGAAAATTATCACCCTTGAATAAGAATCGGAATCAAGCTAAGTTCAACAATTCTTCCGTTCTCAGTATCGCTTCCTGCACGATAACATCAGCCGTACTCCCTCTCCTCTGATATAACCTCTGCTCGCCTCTTCTCTTCCATTCTCTTCACTTCCTGTCTTGTCCTTTCTCCCCCATTCTTTTCTTCTATACTCTTCTCCTGATATCTTTACTTCATACCTATAGTCCCTGGACAAAATTAACCGCCCACCAGCAACAGGAGAAATTTCGGCCATGGCAACCGGACTCCCCCACCAACCCCACAATCTTGTAAACAAAAAAAAATACAAATTAAAAATGTAAGTACATAGCAGTATTCATAGTAGAAATTGATCTAGAGAAATCCCTTTAGGTGGTGTTGGAAGTGCTCGGTGGTGAAGAAGGTTGTGTTGCCATCGATTGTCGCTAGGCCGTTAACTCCGTCCATATACCATAACTTCTACGAGATTTTTTGACTTGCAGATTAGCTTTTTTTGTCTTTCATGCATGAGAGAATAAATTCAGGATATGCAACTCTTATTCTTGATATGTTAAGGTCATGCTATTAATCACTGCACAAAGGGTTCAGGATTTACAATCCAGATAAGGAAATCTGCAACAGTTTCATTCCCGTTTGCTGAAAGTAAATAGAGATCAGCTGTGGACCTGCTAATGCTGGTCCTAAGGAAGACTTCAAGGAATGCTCAAGATATCAAAGTCAAGAGGCAAAGGGAGCTAAAGAGATTACTGTTCAACTAGGTGTATTTTTAAACTAAGTGACTGTTAAAGTCTGTCATTCTCCTGCTAGTGACAAGATGTATTTAAATACAAATCCCTTTACATATCACTATCCCACAATTATGATCATTACCAGCAAGTAGACCTTCACCAAAACCCTGCAACCCTGCTAGAATTCTAAGACTCATAGCTACACCTCAGTCCTACTATGATACATGACTATTTTTTTATACTGGATTTTTAAATATAGAGTATCTGGCAAACAAACACAAACATAGCACATGCTATCAGACTTGCAAGCTGTACCGAAGGTGAAATCAAATCAAACCAAACCAAACCAAACCCATAAAAGAAACCCATAAAAGAAACCCATCACACCTTTCCTGTATACGTTTACTAGATTATATATACATGTTCTATTAGTATAGTTTCTCCAAACAGGTTTCCAACAATATGAAAGAGGTATATGGAGCAAAGGATAGCAGAGAAGAATTTGCAGAAAGAAATAGCAGTGGGAAAGGTAAGCTGAGAAGAGAATACGTGATATAGGGTGAATGTTGGTATATCAGTTTGTCTTCAATTTGATATGAATCTCACTTTTGTCTATTATTAAGGGAGAAAAAAGTATATATTACAGCCATGAAGCTAGTTTGATCCCTCTCCTATCAACTCATAATAATATCGGCATCTTGAGTACCGCAGAAACTCGAATAATTGAACCGTGTACTACATGGTTGGGCTTTCCCCTCTCAGTAAGGTCAAGAAAAATAATAATTCTGTCTCTAAAGAGGGGAAAAGGCTGTGTTTTTGCAGTGCTTTTTACCCCCTCTTCGGAGAAAGGAATTTTGGGCTTCATAGTACACGGTTCAATTACTCGGGATTTTGCGGAATAAGAGTTGAAGACATCGTCTTTCTTTTCCTCAATACCTGCCGGGAAACATGGGGAAAAACCTCTACTATTGCCAAGTACACTTTTGGTAAACGACTACTATATGTTTTTTTTTGTTAGCCTCAGTACGGGAGCTGAGATTGGGATGTTGAACATCCACCGGGTAAACCAAGCTTTGACTGCGCGGGCCTTAGAGTCTCCGGATACTGCTAATTGAGACGGCTGGTTTTCCTAGTAGTTCCTCGTGACCATATTTCCCACTCTCAGGCCAATCACTAGACAAATAGTGATGAAGAATATGAAAACAATGGTCTCCTAGGCCTACATCCCCTATGGCCAATATTAATGTCTATAGCGAGGGCTAGCAAATTCAATTCGGTACTGTTAATTAAGGTCTCTTATTTATGGTAATTTATCCCATGGGTTTAGGTACTGTCTTACACAATCAATTCGCAATTATCTAAAGAGCCCAAACGCTATGGTACATTGCTTTTTCCATCGATCTCTACCTAAAAGAAAAAAAACACCTTGCGCAAGTATACATTTTCTGCAGGAAAGACGGTGGGGGGGGGGGGGAGAAAAGGAAGAAAAGAAAATTAGTATGATACATGAAAAAAGGAAGAGAGGCGAGGGTTGACAGCGTGATGGAAATCACATGATAGGATGAAAACCGAAAGCCATAAACTCAATCCCCCCCCCGGTGGGGGAACATAGAACTATTTCGTGCCATCGACTAGTCTCCATCGTACTTTATACACAGGGACCCATTAATCCCAACCAGGCTAAGCCAAATAGAAAGCTTCACAAGGGCGGGATAACATACATGCATTCACATCAGAGCGAGGGGATTTCGTTCGTATCAAAGTACGATGCCAAGGATAACTTCTGCAGGTAACAAACTTCAAAAGGGAAGGAACCGTTGTGACTTCCATAAGGCGGGATCTTCTAAACGTCAAACTGCATTGTAGATTACCGCTTCGAGGAGTATGGGTTCTTAAGTCCTCTAATAGCTATACCAAGCAGCAAACAGGAGCAGTGTTTAGAGGTTATTAGCTTCGTCGATGTTGAGTAATTTCGAGTAGTATTTTCACTACCTCATGTCCTCCGTCAGCGGCATAAGAGAAGGGTGTTCCGCCGCTATTATCGGGCTTTCCGGGGTTGACTTCTTTCCGCCCGAGTAGTATCCCCACATTTTCCCCAAGTCCTTCCTGAGCGGCATACGAGAGCGGTGTTCGGCCGCCATTATCCGGCTTTTCGGGGTTGACCTCCTTCCGCGCGAGTAGCATTTTCATGGCTCTCTCATACCTGTTTCCAGCGGCATAGGAGAGCGGTGTTCGGCCACCATTATCTGGGCAGTCGGGATTAACCTCTTCCCGCCCAAGTAGCATTTCCGCCGCGTCGACAGGTCCTCTGCCAGCGGCATACGAGAGCGGTGTTCGGCCGGCATTATCCGGACAGTCGGGATCGACTTCTTCCCGCCCGAGTAGTATTTCCACCGCTTCCATAGGTCCTGCTTGAGCGGCATGCGAGAGTGGTGTTCGGCCGGCATTATCCGGCTTCTCGGGGTTGACCTCTGCTCGCTCGAGAAGCATTTCCACGACCTCCGCGCAGCGGCTGTCTGACGTAAGCCAACTCCCAGCGGCATAGGAGAGCGGTGTTCGACCGTCATTATCTGGGTAGTCGGGATTGACTTCTTCCCGCCCGAGCAACATTTTCACCCCTTTTCTGCGCCATTTCTGAGCGGCATACGAGAGCGGTGTCCGGCCGCCTTTATCCGGCTTTTCGGGATTGACCTCTACTCGCTCAAGAAGCATTTTCATCACCACCACGGACTTCTCAGTATCCCACCAATCGCTACCCCAAGCGGCATACGAGAGTGGTGTTCGGCCGTCATTATCTGGGCAGTCGGGATTGACTTCTTCCCGCCCGAGCAACATTTTCACCCCTTTTCTGAGCCCCCTCTGAGCGGCATACGAGAGCGGTGTTCGGCCGCCATTATCCGGCTTCTCGGGGTTGACTTCTTCCCGCCCGAGTAGTATTCTCACCTCGTTCCTACATCCTTCCTGAGCGGCATAGGAAAGTGGTGTTCGGCCGGCATAATCCGAGCAGTCGGGACTGACTTCTTTCCGCCCGAGTAGTATTTTTACCACTTTGCTGCGTCCTCTCTGAGCGGCACGCGAGAGCGGGGTTCGGCCGTTATTATCCGGCTTCTCGGGGTTGACCTCTGCTCGCTCGAGAAGCACTTCCACCACTCCCGTGTCCTTGTCAGTCTCCCATGTAAGCCTACCCGCAGCGGCGTAGGAGAGCGGTGTTCGGCCATCATTATCTGGGCAGTCGGGTTCGATTTCTTCCCGCCCGAGTAGTATTTTCACCTCGTTCCTACATCCTTCCTGAGCGGCATAGGAGAGCGGTGTTCGGCCGCAATTATCTGGGCAATCGGGACTGACTCCTTCCCACCCAAGTAGCATTTTCACCGCTTCCCCACGTCCTTCCTGAGCCGCATACGAGAGCGGGGTTCGGCCGTCATTATCTTGGTAGTCGGGGCTGACCTCTTCCCGCCCGAGTAGTATTTTCACCACCTTCTCATTTCCCTTCTTTGCAGCATACGAGAGCGGTGTTCGGTCATAACAATCCGGCTCATCAGGGTCAACCTCTTTCCGCCTGAGCAACATTTTCACCACTCTCTCACATCCTCCCTCAGCGGCATGCGAGAGCAGTGTTCGGCCCTCACCATCTATGCAGTCGGCGTCGATCCCCCCCCGCCCGAGTAGTATTTTCACAACTCCCGCATGTCCATAGCTAGCGGCATACGAGAGTGGCGTTCGGCTGTTCTCATCCTGGCAGTCGGGGTTGACCCCTTTCCGCCCGAGCAGCAACTTCACCACCTCCTCATTTCCCTTCGCCGCTGCATAGAAGAGCGGTGTTTGGCCGTAATCATTCGGCTCGTCAGGGTCGACCTCTTCCCACCCCAGTAGCATTTTCACCACTTCCTCATGTCCGTTCCGAGCAGCCCATGCAAGTGGAGAATCCCCAAAACAATACTTTTCACTAGTACCATAACCCTGCATCTCTATCAAAGCAGCTGCAACCTCAACAATCCCAAAGAACGATGCACAGTGCAGTCCACCTAACCGGAGGAGGGTGGAACTGCCCTCAATATCAAGGGATTCTATGTCCCATGTAAGGCAGGCTGCGGATACGTGGTCATCATATTCCCGAAGCAGCTCCATGGCAAGTGATCTTCCGTTGTCCGAGAGTTCCCTCTTCGCATGGACTCCCCAGAATAAAGAACAATAACGTAGAAAGGGCTCAAGGTCCTCCATCTCAACCCAAGAATCATCTGACAGGGCTCTGACCTGTTGGGAATTCAAATATGTCAAGCATATCTCTGCTATTGTCGAGTGAGGTGAACTGAAAATATCAGGATGGGCGGAAAGATACTCCTTGAGTGTAAAATGGACAAGACGCACAGTTGATGCCTCCTTATCCACCGTAATAAGCCCTTGACAGCAGCCTATTAATGTCTTTATCGAAGGGATATTGTCGGCGCTGAAATCCCTGGAGCCTAACTCGATTCCTAGGGCATGGCAGAGCTCATCCCCTTCCAATGGCCGTTCTGCATGACTAATCCACATCAAAGCCCCCATCCCAAGTCTCGATTTATCCCCACCCTGCGCCTTGATCCGCTCCACTGTCGCACCATAGACATCCTCCAACCCCAATCCAGCCGTCATGTTGTTGAGTTTTTCTCGTCTCCGATATACCGTCGATTCCTGCAAGATTCCTTCAATATTTAAAGAAGCGAGCAGAAACCTAAATATCATATATGTATTAGCCGATAGTGCGTGATGGGATTCTTAAGGCCATTGCCACTACTCACATTTCCGATATACTTCCGGGAATCTTCTCCAGAATATCTGCCTCCAGACTCTCATCCATGGCATCTGGTGTTTCGTCCTCGCTGAGCCTGGAACGAAGGAATCTGACGATATCGCCTCTGATGGGGGAAATAGAGACACTTATCACACGTCCAGCGAGGCGTGTTTCAATCTCCGCTCGAATATGGGGCCTCCCGGTCATGAAGATTCGGGCGTCCGGGGACCTCTCCAGGATTCCTTTCAGTGAATCAAAGAGCCGATATCGCTGCACAGCCGTACATTCATCAAGAGCATCAATTACCATAAATGTGCGCTGTGAAGACGTGATGAGTTGCAACATCTTCACGATATCATCGAGCTGCGGTCTGCGCCCACCAACGGCGTCTTTCTGCTTTCGCAAGGCCCGCCATATTTCCTCCGGAATCCCCTCCGTTCTGTTGATCATCTGCTTTATCAAGGAACCTAGCATACAGGTCGCAGTCTGCTCCGCTCGTGCCGCGAAGTCGAAGTAAAAGAAGGTAACTGCCGTGTGTTCTCCTCTAGTCCGCTTGCACAGCCAGTCCACTACCAGCGAACTATCACCGCGGCTTGTTAGTACGGATTCAATTCTCCGGATGATAGTCCTTGTTACCAAACAAATGTCTTTCCAACTCCTGGATTTCCATAGTAAAACAGAACTCCCTCATCGCCTCCACCTTCCGCACCCAGTCCGCACCATCTTCTAAATTCCTCAGTCCTCATAAGCCATTTCCCGACATTGTTGACACGGCGCTCTTGAATGTCGCAATGTCGTAAGCCGGCATCCAGGGGTGATAGCCACGATAGCAGTTGAGACCGATCGTCGGCAACAGTACAGTTATTCCACACATTACTAGTAGTATTATAAGAGTTCGTAGTATTATAAGAGTTCGTGGTATTTTGGCAGTTGGTGCTATTGTTGAAGTTGTATTGAGACATCTCCGACTCTTTATTGCTGGCTCTTTTGAAGCAGGGGAAATTTTTAGAATAGTCGGTTGATGATATTCCTGGGAGCGAAAGAAAAGAGGGGTTTAGCGAAAGAAAAGCAGGGGTCTGTTAAAACAGCGCCGTATGTCCAGCTACTCTGAGGTGCCAAGAGCATCCCAAACAAACCACGCGAAACCAAAGCGAAACCAATACCATCCGCTGCTATTGCCACTGTAGGTTAAGGCACCATATGCACGGGTTTCTAAATCCTAGCTTATGACACAAGCCTCGCCATTCTACTCGTACTGTATGAGAAGCTTTATCGCCGGTAGGGAGGTTTTGCTATAAACAATACTCGCAACTCGAAATATCCTCATCACCACATTAACGGCGCTATCCTTTCCGGAATTTAATGTGCAATAGTGCCCTGTCGCTAACTTTGCGCAGTCTTAAGAGCACCTCTTAAATACAGTAACTTAAGGATATCGTAAAGGGGTTGTGTTTGCCCTTTTGTTTACTAGAAATTGGTCGAGTTTGTACCAATCCCAAGGGAAAAAAATCTTTCAACCCACGCCAAGTTTTGTACCATTCTTACCGTAGCAAAACTTGTGTTCCGAGCCCATTCCAGCAACCATCACAGCAATAATATATTATTATAATATTATCATGATTAAGAAAAAAAAAACCAAAGAGAGAAGTGAAGAAAATGAAACTCCAGCATGCGACCTCCCCCCCCCCTTCCAATTCCCTATCAAATAGCGCTATTAGGCCTGGTACGTTCCTTAACCCCTCTCCTATCAACCCATCTGACGGCATCCCGAGTATACAGGTTGAAAGACATCATTTTCTTTTCCTCAATACCTGTAGACAAACATCAGGAAAACCTCCGATATTGCCGAGTAGACTTTTGATAAACGACTGCAATATGCTTTTTTGTTGCACGCAGTATGAGAGCTGAGATTAGGTGTTGACCATCCACCGGGATACCACAGTCTCTGGATCCTTAGTCTGTGCGCACAAGAAATCGGTGGCCTATGTCTTATTTTGAAGCGCCAAGTAATATATTTACAATTATGGAAGGTGATTTTCTAAACGCAATTAATCCTTTTCCAATTATGGAAAATTTCCTTCCAGATTCTATCATTTTTTCTTAACCAGATCTCTTGTGCGCACACCCGACGGACTAAGGGATAGATGGCTGTCTAGCAACCAGAGACAATGCCGACCGCCAAAATATTTTATACAGTTGAAGGTGTGTAAAGAAAATAGAATAGCTGCATGTTTATCTAATATGCTGTCTAGTATAATAACTTATAGCTTAAATCTCGTTTATCTGACCGTCTGTTGTTAAAAATTAAATTTATAATAAGTGATTTAAACTTGACGGTGGTGTCCCAACTAGTATATGATACACGGTGAGAAAGTGCTTGACCGATTTTCCACTATCCTAGATTCTTGTAGCTAGGCCGTCGGGTGGTGACATTGCCTACGGTACTCTAGGTAAAGGTCATCTACTTTGCTGCACCCTCCTGCATTGTCAAGCCTCCTTAATCGTCGGCATTGCCTCAGGTTGTTAGATGGCTGTCTACTCGAGTATAGGTAAACGGACCCTAATTGACATGGTAGATTTTCTTGGTAGTTCCTTAGCGAGTATAATTTCCCACTATCGGAACAACCACTAGACAACTGGTGACAAGGAATATGGAAACAAGGGTCCGCTAGGCCAGCCCCCCATAATCGATACCGATGACGAGAGCGAGGGCTGCCAGGCTCAATTCAACACTGTTAATTATGCTCCATCATTTACGGTAGTTTATCCACGACTTTAGGTATTGTCTTAGACAATTTTTTCGCAATCATCTAAAGATCCCCGACCCTATGGTACATTGCTTTTCCCTCTATCTCTATCCGAAAGAGAAAAAAACCCTTTATGCAAGTATACATTTTTCCGCAGGAAAGACAGTGGTGGGAGGAGAAAAGGAAGAAATGAAAAATGGTACATGAGAAAAACGAGACAGGCGAGGGTTGACAACTTAATGGAAATCGCATACGATAGGGTGAAAACCGAAAGCCATATTAGTACACTAAATCCCCCCACAATGATAGAACGTAGGGCTATTTCATGTCGCCGACCAGTCTATACCGTACTTTATACACAGGGACCAATTAATTTTAACTCGACCAAGTTAAATAAGGCGTTCTACAAGGGGGGGATAACATATATACATTCACATCACAGGGGGTTCCGTTCGCTGCAAAGTATGATGCCAAGGATAACTTCTCCAAGTAACAGACTTCAATAGGGAAGGAATCGCTCCGATTTCTATCAGGTCGAATCATCTAAACGTCAAACCACATTGTGGGTTACCGCTTCGGGAGGCTGTATGAGTGCGAGAGCCCTCTAATTAGCAACATCCAGCGCCGAACATGAGGCTATTAGCTGGGTTGTCGAAATTGAGCACTTCCTGCCCGAGTAGTATCTTCACCACTTCCTCATGTCCTTCATCAATAGCATACGAGAGCGGTGTTTGGCCGCGATTGTCTAGCTTTCCGAAGTTGACCTCTGCTCGCTCGAGAAGCATTTTCACCACCCTCACATACTTCTCAATGTCCCGCGGAGACCCACACGCAGCGGCATAAGAGAGCGGCGTTCGGCCGTCATTATCTGGGCAGTCGGGATTGACTTCTCCCCGCCCGAGTAGCATTTTCACCACTTTCACACGTCCCCCCTGAGCGGCATATGAGAGCGGTGTTCGGCCGCCATCATCCGGCTTCCCGGGGTTGACCTCTGCGCGCCTAAGCAGTATCTCCACCACCCACACGCACTCAGAGCCCCACTCAGGCCTACGCACAGCAGCATAGGAGAGCGGTGTTCGGCCGCCATTATCTGGGAAGTCGGGATTGATTTCTTCCTGCCCGAGTAGCATTTCCACCACTTTCGCATGACCCGTCTGAGCGGCATACGAGAACGGTGTTCGGCCGCCATTATCGGGTCTTTCGGGGTTGACCTTTGCCCGCTCGAGGAGAATTTCCACCATCCCCGTGCACTTCTGAGTCCTCCACGGACAACTGTCAACAGCGGCGTAGGAGAGCAGTGTTCGGCCGTCATTATCTGGGCAGTCGGGGTTGACTTCTTCCCGCCCGAGTAGCATTCTCACCACTCCCGTGTACGCCTCAATGTGCCGAAACCCCCTAGCCTCAGCGGCATGCGAGAGCGGTGTTCGGCGATCATTATCTGGGCAGTCGGGGTTGACATCTTCCCACCCGAGTAGTATTTCCACCGCTCTCTCACACCCCTTGCCAGCAGCATGCGAGAGCGGTGTTCGGCCTATATAATCCCACTTATCGGGGTTTACCTCTTCCCGCCCGAGAAGCATTCTCATCATCTCCGTGTGCTTCTCAATTTCCCACACAAAGCAACCCGCAACGGCATGCGAGAGCGGTGTTCGGCCGCGATTATCTGGGCAGTCGGGACCGACTTCCTCCTTCCTCAGTAGCATTTTCACTGCTCCCCTATGCCCTTCGCCAGCGGCATACGAGAGCGGTGTTCGGCCATCATTATCTAGGCAGTCGGGATTGACTTCTTCCCGCTCGAGTAGCATTTCCACCACTTCCCCATGTCCCTTCCGAGCGGCATACGAGAGTGGTGTTCGGCCATCATTATCTGGACAGTCGGGGTTGACCTCCTCCCACCCGAGTAGTATTTTCGCTGCCCCCTCACATCCCCCGCCAGCAGCATGCGAGAGCGGTGTTCGGCCGTTATTATCTGGGCAGTCGGGATTGACCTCTTCCCGCCCGAGCAGTATCTCCAACGCTCCCTCACATCCTTCGCCAGCGGTATGCGAGAGCGGCGTTCGGCCGTTATTATCTTGGTAGTCGGGGCTGACCTCTCCCCGCCCGAGCAGTATTTTCACCACCTCCTCATTCCCCCCCGCCGCTGCATAGAAGAGTGGTGTTTGGCCGTAATTATTCGGCTCGTCAGGGTCGACCTCTTCCCACCCCAGTAGCATTTTCACAATTTCCTCATGTCCTTTCCGCGCAGCCCACGCAAGTGGAGAATCTCCAAAACAATACCTTTCACTAGTACCATATCCCTGCATCTCTATCAAAGCAGCTGCAACCTCAACAATCCCGAAGAACGATGCACAGTGTAGTCCACTTAACAGGAGGGAGATGGTTCCGTCCTCAAAATCAAGAGATTCCATGTACCATGCAAGGCAGGCTGCGGATACGTGGTCGTCATATTCCCGAAGCAGCTCCATAGCAAGTGATCTTCCGTTGTCCGAGAGCTCCCTCTTCGCATGGACTCCCCAGTATAGAGAACAATAACGTAGAAAGGGCTCAAGGCCCTCAGGCCCATCCCAAGAATCATCTGTCAGGGCTCTGACCTGTTGATAATTCAAATATGTCAAGCATATCTCTGCTATTGTCGAGTGAGGTGAACTGAAAATATCAGGATGGGCGGAAAGATACTCTTTGAGCGTAAAATGGACCAGTCGCACAGTTGATGCTTCCTTATCCACCGCAATAAGCCCTTGACAGCAGCTTATCAATGTCTTTATTGAAGGGATATTGTCGGCATTGAAATCCCTAGAGCCTAACTCGATTGCTAGGGCATCGCAGAGCTCATCCTCTTCCAATGGCCGTTCTGCATGGCTGATCCACATCAAAGCCCCCATCCCAAGTCTCGATTTATCCCCACCCTGCGCCTTGATCCGTTCTATCGTGACATCGTAGACATCCCCCAACCCCAATCCATCCGTGATTTTGCTAAGTCTTTCCCGTCTCCGATATACCGTCGATTCTTGCATGATTCCATCAATATTTAAGGAAGCGAGCAGAAACCTAAATATATATATTAGCTGATAGTGCGGGAGGGAATTCTCAATGCCATTGCCGCTACCTACATTTCCGATATGCTTCCGGGAATCTTCTCCAGAATTTCTGCCTCTAGACTCTCATCCATGGCATCTGGTGTTTCGTCCTCGCTCAGTCTAACACGGAGGAACCTGACGATATCGTCTCCGGTGGGACAAATAGATACACTGGTCACCCGTCCAGCGAGGCGTGTTTCAATCTCCTCCCGAATATGGGGCCTCCCGGTGACGAATATTCGGGCGCCCGGGGACCTCTCCAGGATTTCTTTCAACGAATCAAAAAGTCGATATCGCTGCACAGCTGTACATTCATCCAGGGCGTCAATGACCATAAATGTGCGCTGTGAAGACGTGATGAGTTGCAACATCTTCACGATATCACTGAGCCGCGGTCTGCGCCCACTAACGGCGTCTTTCTGCTCTCGCAAGGCCCGCCATATTTCTGCCGGAATCCCCTCTGTTCTGCTGACCATCTGCTTTATCAAGGAACCTAGCATACCGGTCGCAGTCTGCTCCTTTCGCGCCGCAAAGTCGAAGTAAAAGCAGGTAATGGCCGTATGTTGTCCTCTAGTCCACTCGCACAGCCAGTCCACTACCAGCGAACTATCACCGCGGCTTGTTAGCACGGATTCACTTCTCTCTCCGGAGAATAGTCTTTGTTACCAAACGAATGTCTTGCCGACTCCTGGATTTCCATAGCAAAACAGCACTCCCTCACCGACCCCACCCTCCCCACCAAATCCGCACCATCTTCTAAATTCCTCAGTCTCCATAACCCATTTCCCAACATCGTCGACACGGTGCTCTTGAACATCGCAATGTCGTAAGCCGGCATCCAGGGGTGATATCCAGGTCAGCAGTTGAGACCGATCGTCGGCGACAGTACAGTTGTTCCACACATTACTAGTAGTATTATAAGAGTTCGTAGTACTCGGATATGGAAGTAAAAATCGAGCATCACAAGATAGGACCTGAATCTCGGGAATCTCACAGATTAGGTATTAGAAGAAACAGGGGGGGGCTAGGAGGTTAGAACCCAGAGCAGTTGCATTC
>Ga0307510_10003512_pt1 | contig 18270 bp, 27 predicted proteins | sample 12_EM_MG_FD_207224 | JGI IMG/M metagenome (GOLD analysis project Ga0307510, IMG submission 207224) | Populus trichocarpa ectomycorrhiza microbial communities from riparian zone in the Pacific Northwest, United States - 12_EM | ecosystem: Host-associated > Plants > Roots > Unclassified | place...
GGCCTGTATGACGTGATCGACAGCTACTTCTACTTGGATACGCCCCACAACGCTCGTAACAATGGCATGTCCGCCACCTCGAAGCATGAGGTTGCGATTACGAAAAGGTTTGTCGGGCACACCCTCCCCAAAGACATTTGCTAAGGACACCATTGAGCTTCGAACGAATTGCAAAGCTGATCGAGGAGAATGGGGGACGGGTAGCGGATTTGGAAGACACGAAGCTCACGCACGTTGTACTGGATAAGCGGGACGACAGCCGCCGTCGCGAGCTCATGAAGAGAACCTCAAAGTACGGACATATATACAATTCTTCCCTTCTCTTTTGTGGTCCTCTCACAGCTATACAGGCCAAAGCACAGAAATTTAGTTCTCTCTGACTTCATCGAGGCATGCATAGAGGAAAGTACGCTGTTGAACGAAGCTGGTAGGCCCATATTTCTCTTCCTCTGACGTTATTCAGCTCAATTCTCTCATAATCTAAGACTTCATACCTTGAGTCCCACAGCCCCGGGAGCTCGTCTCAGTCAACTGTCCGTAGAGTGAGTGATAGGTAGAGGCGCGTATCGCATGCACATGAAGTAGCACATGAAAAATATCCCTGAATAGGCCTGAATGCTGGAGCGTCAGAGGTGGGGGAACGGGGCGACAGTAAGGTGACAATGATTTGGCGATACCTGGGCAGGTAGAGAGATAAAGGTGGTCTTGGGTCTTGGAAGCGCCTATCTAGCTATTCCAAACTCTCAGGCCACATGAACTGAGATCCAAGCTAGCCAAAGGGGGAACCAGTAATATGACATCAGGAGGCCCGCTATGGCATCGTTCGCGAATTGATAGAAGTATTAGAGGAGGACTAAAGGATGCTGTGTTAACCTCCCTACGCCTGTGATTGTGTCGGTTACGCATGTGGTTGACCTATGTGATCACGCATTTAACTTTGGGTTACTGCGAACAGTCACACAAGAAAAACAGTTATAGCCTTGATTTCCCTGCGGTAACTGGGCGCCTTTGCGGGAAACATGAGTTGACATGTACTGCGGCATTTGGTTATCCTTCAGCAGAGAAGGTCCTGCTGTACTACTTAGTCACACCACTGCTCTTTCAACGACCGTTGCAGTTTCTGGGTATGGGGGACTCACATACAACTTGAAGTAGCATTACTATAGCAATGCAGCAGTACACAATTACAAGACGGGAGACCAACACGATCCTCGGAAAACCTAGCTAGAACAGGCACTCATAACGACAATTTGTACTCCAACACCATCCATATTCGACCTTTATCCCCTTCACAGTTCATCTCCTCGGCCAGTGACGGCGAAAACATCTGCCATTTCGAGTAAAATCACCACCTTACGTTGACCACTAGCACTCGGTTCCATCCATGCCATGTCAACCCGAGAGCCAGGATGGTGCAAGTAACGAATTGCGAGTCGTCGGAGATTCTCTTTTGTCGGTTGGCCAGGAGAGCGAACAGTGGTATTGGAGAGATTGAAGCTGTCTTGAGCAGCGCCAAGGGCGATAAGCTGAGGGGCATAACCCAAAAGGCCATGTCCTTCATTCTCCTGAGGCGAAATGTTTAACTCGACAGGCATGTAAGAAGGATGAGTTAACACATACTGAAGTATCGGGTTGTCCCTGTACCGGGATCGCTTGGTGACCTATGCTGGGAAGTAGGTATGGGACTGCACGGTCCTATTTCCGATTTAGAAGAAGCCTGTTATCAGAGATAGAAGTTACTCACGTCGGGTGGTAGAGAATAATTGTCTACCATGCCATGACTGACCGTGTTGATGTAGTGTGGGTCTTGCGGCCTGATTGGAACAGAAAAGTCCCTGGAAGGCGGCGGCATATTACCGGAAGCGAGAGGGATCTGAGGGACACACAGATAAGCACATGTAAAAGGAGAACATCCATAATATTTGAGACTGACCGCAGGAGTATGTGATGTGAAAGGGTGCTCGAAAACCTGGTGGGTGGGAAGGCAGAGTTGGCCGTCCTCGGGGGCGAAGTCCTGACCCATGCGCATACCCCGAGCGTAGTTGGTAGGTTGGGAAGAGGTGCTACCAATCGACCTGACGGAGTATGGGAGGGAAGGGGGATGGGCACAGTGAGAGCAATCAGGTGTAAAGGTCTCCATGTTTGTGGGGGGAAAGAGAAGTTGATCCCAAGTCTCCAAGAGTAGTCAGGGATGGGATGAGAGAGAGAACCAGTAGAAATAATCAGGGAAATCGTAAGGGAGAGGAGGTGACGGTTTGGAGAGGAGCATTGTGTCTAATTTATACTAAGGTTCTATGCCTATGGGGGGAGGTGCTGAAAACGAAGCTGCAGCAGGAAGCAGGTGACAAGGGCTCGGAACAGCCTGAGCGTGGGATCGATGGGCCGCTGCAGAGAAAGAAAGTATGCGAAAGCGGAAATATGTCTACGTTAACCCAACTGATTGGCCGGGGTACTCAAAACGGCAGCAGTACAGTATAACAGTGGACCGTCGCCATTGATGCTATTCACCACTACACCGCCGCCTAGTCACGTGAGACCACCCTCATTGGCTGGTATCGGCGCCAACTCATCGGCACCAACTCTAGCCAAAGCTATTCACCACTACGCCGCCACGCCCGGCCAGCCTGAGTGCTTATTGTGACCGGTATTGGCGCCAACTCTTGATAACCAAAGCTATTCACCACTACGCCGCCACGCCCGGCCACGTGACACCACTCTGAGTGCTCATTGTTGGCCGGTATCGGCCGGCAACGCGCCAACTCTTTGATAGCCAACACTGGCACACCGCCACGCCACGTGATCCCAGCCTGAGTGCTCGTTGGCTGTGAGCTGTCTATCACTGGAACCCATGATACTTGCAACTACTAATCAGCAAGATGACAAGTCACTGGATATCTTGGGGCTAGCTCTCCCAGCAGATCCAGCCGGTTTCCAGTCCGTCTGGCTCCAGAAGACTAGCCCAGACTTTTAGTGACATACTGGGGCCAGTCATCCAGTTCGGGCATGCAGAGCCAGATTAGCAACATAGATCCAGAATATGATGTCAAACCAGAATTGGGATGTGAGACCACAACACTGACAACAGTACTTAGGACCAGAATGCGATGTAAAGCCAAATTAGTGACATAGATCCAGAACATGATGTCCAACCAGAGTAGCGACGTGAGACCACAATAAGCACCATGGACCGGAATGGCACTTAGAGCCAGATTTGCGTTGCAGTACCACAATATCCGCCTGGCACCAGCATGAGTTCATAATTTCAGGACATCCAATGGAACTACTGGTAGATTTGGGTATTTGCACATAATCACACATCGTCTCTTTGAATAAAAAACAGTTATATTGGTGCTAACAGGCAACAGTAAAAGGGGATATTATGCAGTGTGCGACATTTGGCACACACGCGAACACATTTCAAGCACCTCAATGTGCACCATACGCATAGCCCAAGTAAAACTTGCAGCGGGATGGAGGAGTGCGTGTCTTCTGGTCGAATATGGTCTCGGCCACCACGAAAATGTAATATTGACTTCCTAGAGCACGGTGGCATTCTCGACAGCAAGGGACGTCTGTCAGGTTTGGCGGCGGTAATGTTGCTCGTTGTGGGCAGCCTGAGCTTTTCTATGAGCTATGGGACAAATGAAGGGATGGATAGTGAGATCGGCCGGGAGGGGGGAGGAAACATGGCAGTAACACACCGGTCATACCCTGTCATTCTCCTTCCGAAGGCCTTGGTGTCGGAAAAGGGTCATGGAGCTGCGAAGGAAGAGGGGAACCGCCGCTGTGCAACGTGCATCGCGTGCATCTCTCGAGTAACGCGAAGAGAAGAGCCCAGTAACTTCCCATGATCCCATCAGTCGGATACTGGAGACTATCAGTCGTAACTTACGAGAACCGGCCGCGGATCCGTCGCGTCAGCATCAGATAACCCCGGAGACTGTTGCCGTCCCGGCGGGCCCGAGATCGATCTGTGCGGCGGCCGCTCACACTGCCATGCGCTCACATGTCAACATTGGATACACGTCCACTACCCTACCCAATGGCTGTTCTTCCACTCAATATGTTGCAGGGCTCATGCTTGCTGGAATGCTATCTGGAACAAACCGGACCTCACATGTGCCATCAAAATTTGCTCGAAGACATAAGAAAAGCGACTTGCATGCGGTATGGTGCGCTAGGAGCTGAGGAGTTCTTTCTGCCCGTTGGAAATCTGTCCCTTTCACCCCACTTCAGAAATTGGTACAAGGTTGACCCCCCTCGTGTGCTGTGCTTTTCAAGACTCTGTGCTTGGAGCCATTATCTCCTGTCATCCCCACTTTTCCGGTCATTCTCACTGTGACCATTACTTTGACTCTTTCCGATGCGCACCGTGAGTGTCTTGCAGATGATCGAAATGACGAAACCACATCTCTGCTAACCTATCTAGACTCAGAAAGCTTCTCGTGTCCATCTGAAAAATAGTTCACGCCGCTCAACTCATGTCTCGCTCGGCTCACCAATCGATTCATGAACTCATAAAGTGCCTAGTGTCATCACCAAGAATGAATTCGTGTTCGTGGAAACCACATCATGCCATGTGCACGTTTCTTACTATTCGTACATCAACCCTCTTCATCTTCTGCGTCGTCCACAAGCGAATGGCCGACAATGTCTGAATCTGACGCGTGCGTTTCTTCAGGCTGTTGGCGGCGGGTTGCCATTTGCGCGGCACTACGTGAATGCATATTTCATCAAGTATGTCTCACCGGGTGTAGAGCTCGAGACGAACTCGAGAGGCACGATGACATAACTCGCATGTGGATAGAAGACTAACTTACGACAACAAGGAATGTACGCCCTTCACAGGTCTTCACGGAGAAGTGTTGTCGATTTGTTCTTATTGTATGTAGATTTCTTTGGTTTTAATGGATTCGTAAAATATCGTCTACTGTAGCTTCTTCGATTCTAGTTTATACCTTCTAAATGAAAGGTTAGCTCGTTTTTCATGAGATAAATGAAATGAGAATTTGTCCCAAAGGAAGCAAACCAAAGTGAGGGAGAGGCAAGGAGAGGAGTAAGGACAGGGAAGAGAGAGGAACGAATGACGCGAGTCATGAACGGAACATGGGCGATAGCCTGAGCCAGAGCGACAGCGATGTGGAAGGCGGGCTGCTCAGCCTGCTCGCCACAAAGACGAAGAAAGCGAAGAAGAGAAATCACACACAACGGTACTTGGAGGAACCAAAAGCTGGATGTAGGTTCATACACGGAGGGGAACAGCAATGGTGCTGAAGAGGGCCTTGAAATGGAAAGAAGGAACGCCGCGAGGCATGCACTAGACGCACAAGAAAATGCGCTTGGCAGATCAAAGTCGTTAGCGACGTGCTGTCAGCTGTCACTGGCACTACGTGATGGCGGCAAGCCGGCCAAGAGCGACAGGGGAGACGGCAAAAGAATGGGGCTGTGAGAAGGGAGAGAAAACCAAAGGAAAAGTGTAGGAATTCCGTCGTTCTGTTTTGCACGGGTGACGAGGGTGGTGATAGGCAAGGGAAGCAGCCGAGCCTGAGGTAGCAGGCGCCGAAGGACACCGTTGTTCGTGATGAGGTAGAAGCGCTGAAGCATTGAGCGCTCTGGTCCGCTACTGTACTGACAGTCTGACACTGTACATTCTGCGGCGCATTAACTTACAGCCGCTCGCAGTACCTGGTTACAATTCCCCCTTTCCCCTTGCTGACTGAGCTGTGGGCGCTGGAATCAGCTACACTATATATCCGATAGCATAACTAGGACTACATCAGCAATTCGAGAATACAAGCCAGGCATGATAGATACAAGACGGGTAGCAAAACGAACGAATGTTCGAAAACCGAGTTAGGACAAAGCATTGAAACACACTAATGATCATCACGACGACATGGCCCGCCTAACTCGATGTTCATAGATATGACCCTCCACCTTGTTGATGACGTCCAGAGACTTCCGGCTTCAGAAAATATCCGCCAACTCGAGAACGATTACCACCCTGAAATGGCCAGCGGTCCCAGGCTCCATGGAGACCAGATCAACCTGAGAGTCTGGACGGCGCAGGTAGCGCATAGCTAGACGCCGCAGATTCTCTGCTGCCGCTGGCTGGCCGGGAGCGGGCATCCGGTGGACAAACGGATCGGGAAGCGCAGCCTCAGCAAGAAATGGTGAGATATGGTGAGGAGCGTAGCCGATTTCTTGATTGTCCTACGGCGAAAGCTCGGGTCAGAGCCAGACATGTGCTTTTTGAAACACGAATCGATACGTACGAGAGGATTGTGGCGGCCTTCCACCGGAATACCTTGGAAAACTCCAACGTCGGGGATTACATATTGGATAGGAGGGTCCTATGGCCAGATACCGTCGGTTAAAAGGAGGTCAAATATCGAATAGAAGTCACTGACCCCTAGTGGTACGGGGGCATAGTCCACTACGCCATGAAAGGCGACGTCGGCATGGCGCGGATCGTGTGGTCTTCCTGGCCCAGCAACACTCCTGGGCTGGGCATGAGCCATATCCTCAATATAGCGTTCAAGTTGGCCATTGTGGGTAGGGAGCTGGAACTGAAGAAGGATGCACGTAGATGAGTACTTGCGAGAGAAAACATCCCAATGTTAGACTCGGAGGCTGACCCGGGTGACCCCATGATTCTGCAGTGCTTCATGATTATTGAGAGGTTGGTGCGGGATAGAACCAGGGAGTGCGTCTCTGGGAAAGTAATTGCCAACGGTTTGGTGCAGTTCGGCGTCAGCCATCTGATGGTACGGGTTAAATCTCGGTGAAGGAAGAAGGAAACTCAAAAGACTTTTTGTGGATTGTCGTTCCACCATTGTACAGTTGAGCGGATTTTATCTATGACCGAGACTTGGCCGCGAGGGAGTTTTGCACTCGCGACTACATGGTAACCATTCCAAATCTAGTAAGTTAGCTGGTTCTGTAGAAACCGGATAAGGAAGGAACAAAGCTCGAGGAGTACAGTACATGCGGCCACTACGCGGCTGCATCACTGCCATCAGCCCGTTCCAAATCCGGTTTAAGTGAACCGCCGCAGTGGGGCTGCCTTGGTTGTACAGTAGTTCTGACACTATCACACTAACACGATGAACATGACCGGTATACGGTATTGCAGTGATTGGCACACTATTGGTACTAACTGCATTCTGTTCCAGATCCATTTTAGCCGAATCCGAACCCGTTACTCGCGGATCCAGTCACTCTTCACCAATACTCATCGAAGTGTTTCAAGTTGTTGGACGATGTGCTTGCCCGCCAGGTTCAAAGCCGTTCAAAGTGCAGCGAACACGATTCTAAATCAGTTGGCTAGGTTAAGTTGTCCCTATCCCTCCGGCCGCCGCGTTTACAGTGCAACAAAGTAAAACTTGTGAAGAGAGGGTACATGTCCAGGCTCTATATCCGGTTAGTCGGGGCCAGTTTCGTTAGAAGCCAGTGTACGCTGTGCCCGCATCAGAATTCGGCTGACTACACGACTTTGTCTGTCTTTCGCCGGGTTGAAAACAGCGTATCCGATTGCACAATAAGGAAGGTTAGTTGAGCTACACCGTGGATGGATGGAGTAGAGTGAAGTTCGTTTTCTTACCCTCTTCGAAATCGGGTTAACTGGTCATGGGGGAGTAGATCCATCCCTCATCCACATGTTTACAACGTGAGTTCTCGTTCTGTTGGACCCGCGAGTCCTTTCAATGATCTCCATCCTTCCTTATTTCCCTCCCCCTCTCCCTGGCACGTCACGCGTGTCATTTACGACTATTTTGCACCCCATCGCACCCCCTCTCCTCAGGTTTCACGCCCTTCACTGCATGTTGCGCGCCATCACGGGCAGATTTTGTATGTAGAGGACCGTCCGAGCGCTTTCACCACCCGCCTTCGGTGATAGTCCTGAGTGCGGGTTTCACGCCAGGCAGACAGACATTCTCCTAAGCCTAGTACATTGACAACTCTATAATGTACCCAAAGCTCAAGGCTATTGTCACACTCCTCTACTTTATATTCCTGTCGCGTCTACTCGTTGTCCTACTCACACTCATCCCACGTACTGTACCGGTGGCCTCGGTGAATGGTCATCGTTTGTGAAATATTGGATGTCCATCTCACTGACCAAACAATCTGGTAACCAAATGTTGGCAAGGGAGAGGGAGGACTGGGTATTTCTTTTTACTCACTTTCCTACGACATGCTCTTATCTCCCCCAAACGCCCACTACACGCAAACCAACTGTATCGTCGCCTTGTGGGCCTCACGGACATCATCTGATCACCCGGAAAACCGGCGGACCCCAAAACTGTCGCCCATCATGTTGTTTCATCGTGGAGATGCGGACGCACCATTACTCAATCCTACATGATAGCCTTCGCAAGTACATAAGGCAGTGGATGTACTCGGCCTGTAGGGGTAGTTTTGCAGCTCGGATGCACATTTAGGATGACGTTTGCGGGCAGTGAGGGGGAAAAGGAAGAAAGCCCCTATCGAATTGGACATAGGGTTGAACGAGATTTGGCCATGGCCTAGGGGTCCGAAAGGGGTTGGTCACTTGAAAGGCATAGGCATATGTTGGGCATGGGCATAGATAAGTCGGACCTCGGCTTGGACACGATAAAGTATCCCGCACTTTGGATGGATTTGGCTGACGTGTACATCTGAGTTGGGCAGCTATTATCCAGAATGGACATTACTTCATCAGTGAAAACACACTCAGTTAAAAAAAAAAAAAAAGGTGGTTCAAACGCGCCATGCTTCATGATGAGTTCGAACGAAAGTAGAGGCCAGGTCACGTGGTGGTAGAGAAATAAACAGATGTAAATAACGCGTAAGCCGATAATCGAGTGTTGCCGGAGAGTTGAGTTACCTGGGCTGAGTTGCCAGAGTTGCGAACTCAGCTCAACTCTGGTGGAAGGAGTTGCAACGGAGTCAACGACGGTGGTTAAGTTACTTGCATTTGGATCGGAGCCACGCTAAACCAAACAATAAACTGCCTGACCGGACTGGCCGTCTTTGCTTGAGAACCACGTCACGTTGTTGCCTCCTTACCCCTCTCACACACTTTCTTTCTCTGCCGGGGATAGACCCACGTTGGTCGCTGGGCCGGGAAGCAGGTGCTCGGGGCCCGATGTTGCATGGGCCGAAATGTCCGGATTTGACCCGCGCGAGTATTCCGGCCGTCAATTGGTGGACTACCATCCGCGCTGTACGACATTAGTGCAAGTTTCACCGTCTACGTCGCGCCGTGAATCGAGCTCGGTACGGGCCAGTGGAGGGTGAGCGAGGGCAGGATGACAAAGGTCGCATGAGAGTTGGAGACCCCGACTACAGAGAGGTACAGTATGTCCTCCGAGGATCCGCATGAACAAGGGTTGTCGGTTAGATCTCATTGTATGTATGAGTCTCAGGTGGATTGGTCTGTAGTCAAATCTGAACTGGCCAGACTTTGTCAGATTATCATGGCCTTGGCCCCTTCGTCTCTTTCCTGTGTCTAAGTTCTGTGGTGGTGCGCCCTCCGAATGAATGATAGCCACTCTGCACACGAAACTGCAGTCCAAACCTGTTGAAATAACTCCAGCCATTCGCATTATATACAAAAGTCGTATCAAAACCACGCGTCCGATAGTACGAGTAAGCCTACACTAACATTCCAGTAAAACAGTCCGGCCACGCAGGGAAACGATAGATACAAGACAGGGAACACGAGAATCGGAAACCAGGATAAGCATTGATAAACTACTTATTTTCACGTCTTCATGGTCCACTTTCTATCTCAGACATAATCCTTTAGGAGGTGATGGCTCCAGAGGCCTCGCCTTCAGAGAATATCTACCAATTCGAGGACGATCACCACCTTACAATGGCCGGCCGCACCCGGTTGCATGGAGACCAGATCGATCTGAGAAGCGGGATGATGCACGTAGCGAATGGCCAGACGCCTGAGATTCTCTACCGCCGGTTGGCCAGGAGCAGGGTCCCGATGAGCAACCGGATCATGAAAGGCGGCCTCAGCAAGAAGCGGTGGGATATGCTGAGGAACGTAGTCGAAAAAGTTGTGTCCCTGGTTCTCCTGCGGCAAAACATGCATTAGACATGTGCTTAGGACGACATGAGTTGGTACCCACTAGAGCATTGGGTCGTCCCTGTTCCAGAATGTCTTGGACAACTCGAACATCGGGGTATTCGTATGGGACTGGAGGGTACTATTATATGGCGGATATCGTCAGTAAAACGAGGCTCGATACCAAGTAAACGGAGTTACTGACACGCAGCGGTTGAGGGTGATGGTCTATCATGTCATAGGCAATGTTGGCGTGCTGCTGGTCATGTAGACCCTCCGGCCCGGCGACACCCCGGACTGGCTGATCGTAAACCATAGCCTCCATACGGATTCCAAACTGGCCGTTCGGAGCAGCGGGCGGGACCTGACGAGGGACGCGCATCGATAGATGAGTACTTGCTTGCGAGAGAGAAGGTCCCAATATCGGAGACTGACACCAAAATTCCGCAGAGCATGATTGAAGGGATGGTGTGGAGCGTAACGAGGAAATCCTTCTCCAGTACGGCGACCATCTTGATGCAGTTCAACAGTGGCCATTGGATTGCGTGGGATTAACGACATGCGACTGAAGCTGGGAAAGTATCTGGGTCCTTTTCACTCGGTATCTGTGATTCTGTGTATTTATGCGTTCGTCTTCTGGGGTGGGATTGAAGGAAGGCGACATGGACACACCGCAATCCACTGGTCGGAAATGGTTTCGGCGACGTCCATAATACCCGGGCGTCAAAATGTCATGAAACAAATTTCATGGAAGGCGAAAAGTAATAAAAAAAAGTGGGCGCGCCGCGCGCACAAAGGCACGCCCTCCAACACGTGCCACCACGCGGAACACACGTGTGTACGGCCCGCCTTTCGTGACTATTTGTGGGGGCCCCTATCAGCCGTCTACGTCACGTCGACCACCTATCATCGCTTTCCCAGTGCTCGTTGCGAGCGCAATGCGAGTCAAGTCGAGTTTTTTGTCTCCCCTGAGAGAAGCCGACACCCCTATCTGCTCAGCCTGCCGCCTGCGGCGCCCATGTGATCAGTGCTTCCATAGAATTTTACCCCGCTTCGTTTGATGAACGTTATATTAAACTTCTTTGCTTTTATCTCCTCTCACTCTGTGCCTACGTTATGACCTCATCGCGTGCCCATTTGTGACAGCTCCCCAAATCTGGGTCCAGTCTTACTACTCTTGTCATTTGGTCTTCAAGATTCGCGCTTCTCTGGTGCCTGCGGTCCAGGCTAGTACTATGACGTTGGAGAAAAATAAAGAGACAGTCTGGATCAGTGCGGAGAAGTCGTATATAGCCTACCTAGTCTATTGGCCGTGGCGTACCCTGAGTCCTACACCGCTTACAGACAAACATCGGGTGCGCACCCTCAATTGCATTCGAAGTTATGGGTCACAGGCACAATTCCACAAGCACATCCGGCGGCGACATCGGGACAATTTGCAACCATGTGGCAATTGGCAAAGGTGTGTTCACTTCGGCACTTCTTCACTCTCGGGTCTGGGCCCTGGGCGTTCGAGCGCAGGTACCCCCTGGTGCTTATTGACCGATGACTGGTGAGATAACACAATTTGCAACTGCATACCGATAACCGATGACCATGGTGGCGCCCACGGGGCCACGTTCAGTGGGCCCTGGTCATTACATATCGACCTCTACGCCCGCCCAGTCAACTCGCACTATCACCCACCCCTCTCTTTCTTCGGGCCAGTCACGAAAATAGGTGGCCATAAATATGAGCATGATCATGACGAGATCGGTCATCACCCACGTCTTCTCACGTTCTCAACTGAAGTTCCTATCACTCCCAACTCAGGCTGTACTCTACTCAGGCGATCACCGAGATAGTATTCTCTCAAGTCTCGACTTGGAGGGGCATGGCTCAGGAGTCAGGTCCGGAAATGGTTTTACCTTCGAAGTTATCAACTCGTCCATACCATATGAACGAAGAAATACACATCTATTTGACATAAGTCAGCGAACGTACTCGTGCTTTCATGGAGGGTTAGAAGTACGCCAACAGAATTGAACAGATGGATCGGAGGCGGAGGACGACGGACCCGCTGGTGGTTGGGGTTGACCCACTTCAATACATTGACAGTAAGTAATACTACTCGAGTTAGTTTGGCAGGTGGCGCTTCTGCTTCCAGGCCTTTGACGACTGGTGCCATGCCTCTCCGAATTGCCGCGTTCACACCTTCCGAAATTGTCCCAGTCAGTGGTCAGTGTACCGTAGTCTCCTCAATGCTGACATTTGCTTCCTCCCAACTAGGGATCCAACCCACCTTAGCCGGGACTCAAAGTCCTGCCGGTGCACGGATAGTACACGGACCCTTGCTGGGAACAGACGAGACCTCATGTGCGTCGTGAAAATTAGTGCACTCGGAGACATCCGAGAGATGGTTCATTCCGAAGTTCGAGTCCTTTTCTCTGCTCCCCATAAATCCGACCCTTCTTTTTTTTTCCTCACTTCACGACTTCATATATTTCAGTTTTCTCATCCTATGGAGCCTGCCCAAGATGCTGTCCTTGGGTCCATCATTCTCTGCCTTCCTCCAAATCCCAAGTTACCCACTTTCCTAATCCTTTGTATCCCGCTTGTGCCCATCCCTTCGAACCCTTCTCGCGGCGGCCAACCAAGATGTCGTGGACATGTTTGGAAGACGAATGACATGACCAAGTTTCCTCTTGCCAGCCCATCCGATTGGAAAGCTTAACAAGCATGTCATGTCCATCCACGAGAGCAGTTCGTGCAACTCAACTCGTTCATATCCCTAAAGTGTCATGCACAACATCCCCATCCTGCCCATCCCCTTCGACTCAGCCGTGAATACGACGGGACAGCATCACACCCGTAGCGTCGCATACACACCACAGTACGAATCGGGCTACCCCAACTTAGCCATACGAGGCCATCATTTACTCAACTAGTCATCAGATCTACCGTCTCTTGACATTGGAGTCTCTTTCCCCCGCCTTGTTTTTCTTCATCTATTTCCGGGTCGTATCTCGATGCCCGAGAATAGGCCCTTACGTGTCTCGGAGGCGGGTGTTTGGGGTATAAACTTTCAGGCCAAAAACGCACCCTGAGTCTTCATACTGTTGGCGGTGGAATAGTGTTGTGATATACTATCTTTAATGCACGTTTTATCATGCAGGCTGGGTTAATTGAGGAACTCGAAACGAATCTGTGGGATATGAGGACGGGTCACAATGGGACGACAAGGATTACATTTCAGTCGATGACTAGACAACAGCCCTGGCCCGGATCTGACGGAACATCGTTTTCGACTTAGTTGCATTCGCGACTGGGACGAAGAATGATAGGCGTTCCCAACTGTGGTACACCTTTCCCTATACTGACTGAGTTTTTGTATTGACGTCGAATCCATGTCCTCGACACAGAGCTGGAGCGCGACACCAATTGACGTCTGCGTTCAATATATAACGCGTAGAGATCAGATATTTGATAGAATTGAATACAGATTAGACAAGAATGAAACGCGACTTGGCATGCTGAGACAAGTAATCATACATCCAACTGATCACGATACCCACGTGGACACCATCCGTGCTCGCCCTTTTTTCAGCTCTCAGAGTGATCCCCATGCCCCACGGGGGTGACAGTATCCAGAACACCGAGATCAGAAAACATCCGCCAATTCAGGCACGATCACTACCTTGAAAAGCCCAGCCGCGCCCGGTTCCATGCTGACCAGATCAACATGGGAACCAGGATGGTGCAGGTAGCGAATGGCTAGTCTGCGGGGATTTTCTACTGCTGGTTGTTCATGGGCGGGGATGCGGTGGGCATATGGATAGGGAAAAGCCGCCTCCGGAAGGAACGGTGGGACATGCTGAGGAGCCTGGCAAAAATGGACATGTTCTTGATTCTCCTACGGCAAAGAATGCGTTCAGACGCGTGTTTTGGAAAACATGAATTAGTACTTACTGGACCATTGGGCCGTCCCTGCGCCGGGATTCCTTGAGCAGCCCCAGCGTCTGGGAATACATACGGGACCGGAGGGTCCTACAGTATTATCAGAGGTCGTCAGTTAAAAGGTGGCCTGTACTGGATATATGGACGTTGCTGACACGAAGTGGTAGAGGGCGATAGTCTATCATGCCATGATAGGCGACGTCGTTTGGATCGTGGTCGTGTGGTCTACCTGGTCCAATAACACCCCCGACTGGCTCACCGTGAGCTATATCCATATGGCCTCCTATTTGGCCATTGGTACCAGCGGGCGGGACCTGAAGAGGGATGCACATTTACTAAGCGCTTGCGAGAGGAATGACTCAATGTGAGGGGCTGACCTCTAGATTCTGCGGCGCGTGATTTTGTGGTTGGTGTGGGACAAAGAGGAGAAACCTGTCTCTTGGAAAGTGGTTGTAAGTGGCTTGGTGCAGTTCAAGATTGGACATATGAGCGGAGGATGCGAGTTAAACGAGGTGTGAGTGTGCTAGGTGAAGAAAATGTCTGGTGAATTTATCTTTCTACCATTGTAGAATCGGAGGGATTTATGGTGGTCGACATTGCACACAGTGAGGCAGAGACGATGACTTCCGGTGAATTGTTTTTTCCCCTTCGTCCACAGTACATGTACCACAGATATATCTGGTACAATTTTGAGCAACAGGCAACACGGCCATCAATCACCTTTTTTTTCAATCCATCACATGGACCACGTGTTAAAAATTTAAAACATCGTATCCTGACTTACCCCAACCTCCGCTACTATTATCAGGTGGTCAGTCTACGACTGTACATGCATCATGGATCTCGAAGTTTGCAACTTACCACATTCTGGTCATTATAGAAACTCTCGACACGTCATTCAGTTCGTCACCGTCTGCAGGGGTGACAAAATGCCTTCTACACACATGTATCTCGTCAAACACACATATATACTTTGTGGTAGAAGGACGTAGAAGGCATCTTACGTAAGGTTGTGCTGGTGATTGGGAATGGGCGAAGTCCGATGGCGGTGCAAGCCTACCGCTAGGTGATGACTACGATAGGCACAATCTTTGCGTCGGACGTTTTTTTTTTTTTTTTTTTTTTTTTTTGAATTGGTTTCTCCACCGCTTTCGAGACAAGAGATGACAGTCTACTACAGGAGCAAACTACATTACATAACACGGAGCATGCAAAACGGGGTGTCTGGCAGGTCAGGGTGAAGTAAATACGGAGGGGCACAAGAAACCGTCAGCCAAAGAAGAGGCTGGGCCATAAAACAAATTACGGTGGGTCAGGGCAAGCAGGGAGGGGGCGGAGAAGGGAGTTGCTACGGAGTAAGAAGGTGGCGAGTTGAGTCGCCCCTTTGACAGTCCAGAATAAGTAATGTATTGAAGCACCTCGGAGAAAAGCAGAATGGTAGAGAGAAAGAAGAGGGCATGATTCAAGAATATGTGGGGCAGAATGGGTCACACGACGACCCGTGCCGCGCTCCAAGGCTGAGCCCGAGCCTTGCACTGGTGCCGACGGGACGACTCCGCCACCACGGAAAGATGGTTATGCTCCTCCATGAGGCGCTCAAACCGAGTATCCGACGGGACATCACGGGTCACCATGGCTAGGGGCCACGATTCTGGGCCACGATTCTCCGGTCCGCCCACTGTGCCCGGTCTCCCTTGGCTCTCGGCCGAGGGTCACCGTTCAGGTCGGGTTCGAGTAGTATCGCGATGGGGCCTTGGGTGAAGGAGCACGGGTATGTGGTGTTATCGTTCGCGCCCTGTCGGAAGCGCATCAAATAATCGTCGCTGAAGCAGTGGCGGAGGAAGACTTGGAGGCAGGCTGAGAAAGCCCGCCGCTGTCCGAGAACAAGGGAGCCCTTGACAAGGTTGGAGGGCTCCGAGGACGTCGGGACGGGGACGTTGTGGATCCACTTGCAATGTGGGCGGATGGGTCTTGCTCCTCCTTCCATAGGCGGAAGGGGAGAAGCTTGGTGGGGAGGAGCTTCTGCGACGGGAAAGGTCTACGGAGGTCGGCGAGGGCCGGGTCCTTGAAATGTGGAGTTCCGTTTATGGCGGGGCGTTTCCTTCCATTTCAAACTAAAGGCGCTCCGTTTTCCAGATTGATACTGTAGGTGGAACACTGAACTGCATCCGCTCTCGCTAACAGATAATCCAAGGGAAAAAGAAAAGTTATTGAAATAAAATAAAAAAGGGGGGGATCAAGAATATCCCGACAGTGATCCAGTGAGACGAAAATGCGATGCGGGGGGCCCAATGTCGGAACACCATCAGGGAATCTCCCGCCATTCATCTGGCGTGCCATGGAATGGCCTGCAAAGATAAAATTCAAAACACTGCAACATTCTCGTTCGGCGGTGAGACGTAGGTTGCAGACTCAGAGGGGATGCCACTGAAACTCATTGGTCACGGCCAGAAGTCTATGGAGTAGACGACGCGTCTAATCCATGGGTATGGGCCAATCAAAGTGCTGAAGGGTGCAGGGTGCATGCTTGATATGAAAGTCACCGCCACGGGTCATGGGGGAAAAAAAGACCGGTTTGCCTCGCAGTCCGGGGGTTGACAATGATTCGGGGAAAATATCTGGGACTCTAAGACACTGTAGGAAGGACACGAGGGTGAAAGCCAGCATTGAAGGATCTACGTTGCTCACCATCGCTATTGATTGAGAAAGAGTGAATAGGGCTACAATATCAGCGACGTGTTGAGAGAGGTTATGTAACCCGCGCCGCCACGCGACTAATATAGTAGTAACTACTGGCACGTGTCATGAGAAGTAGATGTCAACAGTGTGTAAGTTTGGCATGATGAGGACTGTAAGGCCGGGATACGCGGTGGTCTCAGAAACGAGCACTGACCAGCCCGGGATCGCCCCTTATTGAGCGTGATCCCGCCTCCGGATTGTGCGTGCTTGCCCATGTGTCTACTGACCGAACTACGTGGCTTGCCTTTGGCCGGCCTGCTCCGACGCGTTCAAACTCGAACTCCAACGTTTTCCCTCCCACGTGCCCTGCCTCTCGCCCGCTCGCATCCTCTCCTCGTCCTCGCCCCTCTCGTCATCCCTATTTTCCACCCTCGTTGTCAATAGATCAAAGCCAATTCCTCAAAAAGTCAAGCCGCCCTGCTCGTCGCACACCACTGGCAAGTCCTCACGGCCGAAGACTCGCGGATCGCCCACCACCACCGGCCGACGTCAAACCTCGAAAGACCGTCGTTCCAGCGCGCGTTCCTCGCTGCCCCTCGCCAACCGTTCCTCGGTCTGGACTCCTCAGGTTTTGGGAAGGATTTTTAGGTGTATATAGGATCGCTCGGTTTTATTGTGTACGTTTTCTGCCTTATTTCGATTTAGACTCACTGCTCTCCATTCCACATCTTGCCCCATTAGATCTAGACTTCACCTTCGACATTCGCCGCGATGTTACTCACCCTCGTCGCGCACCTTGCGACGATTCAGTAAACTTTCTCACTTTCGGACACCGATTTTCATCGCATACGACACCGCGCAGCCTGTCGCCGGCAGTATCACTTAGTCGTTTGTCTCTTTCTATCCCCCCCTCTGGCTCAACTTTGTGCATAGATTACTTGTGTCGTACCGTCTCGGCCTTGCATATAAATACCCCCGCGTCCAACCTCGTCAAAGGCTAGGCAACTGCCGCCCCAATTTCCTCCTCTAATCCTTTGTTTGCTTGCGTTCCAACTCGTCATCTGCCTTCGCTTCTTCTATATCGCCGCTTTCGTCTTGTCGACACTGCCCGTGTCTGCCTCGCCAACGCCACTTGCCTCAGCCTCCCTGACATCTCCCGTTTTCATCTCTCCTGCGCGTTCTTGATCACTTGGGAACTCGCCCTCTGTTCTCATCTCCGGGTTCAAAAACGTTTCAAGCTCTCTTGCTCGGTCTCTACAACCTAGCTCCTCAAAGGACTTTTACTGGGGTGGAGTTTGACAGTATTCAGCCTCAGCCAACCAGTCGAGACATGCTAGTATGCGGATGGGCCAATATTTAGTCGCGGGAGTGTCGCGGGCATATGTGCCTTCCGGGTCACGAGACCCGGGTCACGTGGAAGGGCGCAACCCCAGTCTGATGAGTTGTGCCAGTGTACGTGTGCTTCCGTGCTTGTGCATCTCCTTTCTTTCTGGTCCTTTAATTCTGGCTCTTCTTCTCACTTATCTTGATGCATTTTGGTCACCCTTGTCATACTCTAAAGTCACAATATTCTGCCTTTAGCCCCATCACTT
>Ga0307510_10003513_pt1 | contig 18270 bp, 16 predicted proteins | sample 12_EM_MG_FD_207224 | JGI IMG/M metagenome (GOLD analysis project Ga0307510, IMG submission 207224) | Populus trichocarpa ectomycorrhiza microbial communities from riparian zone in the Pacific Northwest, United States - 12_EM | ecosystem: Host-associated > Plants > Roots > Unclassified | place...
CAACCCGTCGACGACGTACTTGTTGTGCACAATCTCATGGCGAACGTACACGGGGGCGCCGTATTTATCGAGCGCCCGCTCCACGGTGTCGATCGCCCGGACCACGCCGGCGCAAAAGCCGCGGGGAGAACAAAGCACGATCTTGAGGTCTGGTTTAGCTGACATTGAGCGATCTCGGGACCGAATCACCCGTTTCGCCTTCTGGCGGGGGCGGTCAATGGATGGAAAGGGCTTAAAACGGTCTGCTTGGACTTTACAGGCACTTCAGAGGGAATTGGGCCCCCTTTCGGGCTCTGTCAAGGCACTATCTATAGCAGAACCATTGCGTGGCTACCCCCTCCGGGCTTATATAGCGCCAATTCCCTGTCATCGCTGATGACTACCGGTTTCGCCTCCTGAGGGGTGGGCGAAGCACAAAGGAGATTTGCCATGAGCAACGCACCTCTGATGCCCAAGGCGACCGCCGTCTGGCTACTCGACAACACCGCGCTGACCTTCGACCAGGTCGCCGATTTCACCAAGATGCACCCCCTCGAGGTGCGCGCGATCGCCGACGGCGACGCCGCCCAGGGCATCAAGGGCATGGACCCCCTCTCCAACGGCCAGCTGACCCGCGAGGAGATCGAGAAGGGCGAGAGAAACCCGGACTACCGGCTCCGCCTCCAGGAGAGCAAGGTGATTCTGCCGCCCCAGCCCAAGCGCAAGGGCCCGCGCTACACCCCGGTCTCGCGCCGCCACGAGCGCCCGAGCGCCATCCTCTGGCTGCTGCGCAGCCATCCGGAGCTCAAGGACGCCCAGGTCATGCGTCTGGTCGGCACCACCAAGAGCACGATCGCCAGCGTCCGCGACCGCACGCACTGGAACACCTCCCAGCTGACCCCGATCGACCCTGTCACCCTCGGCCTCTGCTCGCAGATCGAGCTCGATTTCGAAGTGGCGCGCGCGGCAAAGGAAAAGCCGATCGACACAGCCTATGGCGGCGCCACCCTGCTGCCGGCCTCCGAGACCACCAAGAAGGACGAGTTCGAGCCGGCCGAACGATCGAACGACGACCTCAACGTCGACGCCGTCTTCGCCAAGCTGAAGACGCTCGGCGGCAAGAAGCAGGACGAGGAGGAGGAGTAAGGCTCCGCTCTTCGTTCATCATCGAACGCAATCAAAACGCGGCGGGGAAACCTGCCGCGTTTTTGTTTTGTGTAAGTCCACCCTCGGTGTCATGCCCGCGAAGGCGGGACGACACCGGTGAGACTAGAACTTGTACGTCACACCGCCGCCGACCAGCCACGGATCGATATGCGCCGTGCCCGTGACCGGCAGGCCGCTGACAGTCGCGCTGTAATCCGGCCGCAGCCAGAGCTTCTTGACGTCGACGTTGAGACCCCAGTGCCGGTCGAGCATGTAGTCGAAGCCGAACTGCACGGCGCCGCCCCAGGCGTTGCTGACGTGCAGGCTGGTGGTGGTGGCGACGATCGCGGGCGGCCCGGCGATGGCGGCCGGCGCATTCGCAGCCGAATTGTTGAAGAACACCGTGTAGTTCACGCCGGCGCCGATATACGGCTTGAACGCACCGAAATTGTCGAAGTGATATTGCAAGGTCAACGTCGGCGGCAGCAGCGTGGTCTTGCCGATCGGCAGGTTGGCGAGCGAGCCGGTGCCACTGATCGAGTGCCTGGTCACGCCGAGGATCAGCTCGGCCGCGATGTTCCGGGTGAAGAAGTAACTGATGTCGAGCTCGGGCACGACCTGATCGCTGATCGAGAGGCCGGAAGTCGGCGACGATAGCGACGGCACGCCAGCGACATTGACGGTCGAACCACCTGCATCCGGCAGGACGCCGAGCACGCGCAGACGCACCATCCAGGGATTGAAGCTTTCAACCGGCGGCGGCGCCTTCTTGTAAACCGGCAGATCGGCGGCCTGCACCGAGGCAAAAGTCCCCGCGAGCATCGCGCCAAACGTCGCAAGCCGCGCCAGGTTTCTTATCGTTCCGTTCATGTCATTCCCCTTCAGCCATATGCGCGCTTCGCTGCGCGACATGTGCGTCAGAGCAGAAAGGGGATGGCGAAGGATTTGACGCCGATCAAATCAGGACAAGCGCGACACGATTTGGCCGCGGCGTTGCAGATGTGTCACGAGAAACACGAGCAGTGGCGCAGGATAATTCCGTAGCCGATGTCAGGGCCGATCGGGATGGTTCAACATGTACTCGCCGAGATCGCGCTGACGGCGGTCGGAGCGGGTGATCGCGGCATTGCGCTGGACGTCGCGGTCCTTGCGGCAGGCCACGTATTCGGGCGAGCCCTGCGCATAGCCGCGGCTCTGGCACACCGCGTCGTCATCGTCGCCGCCCATCGCCACCGGCGTCTGGTAGCGCGCGGAGCAGGCGGAGAGGATGAGACCCGCAAACGCAATCGCAAGAAACGGCTTCGAATTCATGGTAACTCTTTCGTCCTCATGGTGGGGAGCCCGCGCAGCTGATATCTCGAACCATGCAGGCCCGGTTGCAGCAGTGGGGCCTTTCATCCTTCGAGACGCGCGCCAGGCGCGCTCCTCAGGATGAGGGTTGAGCGGAAAAATGCGGCCTATTCAAGCCCCATTGCGCCCCTCACACCCTCCCCTTCAGCGCCTCGCCGATCTCGTCCAGCACCTTGGGGTCCTCGATCGTCGCCGGCATAGTCCAGGCATCGCCGTCGGCGATCTTCTTGATGGTGCCGCGCAAAATCTTTCCGGAGCGCGTCTTGGGGAGGCGGCCGACGGTGATGGCGAGCTTGAAAGCAGCGACCGGGCCAAGCCTGTCGCGCACCAGTGCGACGATCTCCTTTTCGATCTCGGCGGGCGGCCGCTTCACGCCGGTCTTGAGCACCAGGAAGCCGCAGGGCACCTCGCCCTTGATCGCATCCTTGACGCCGAGCACGGCGCATTCGGCGACATCGGGATGCGATGCCAAAATCTCCTCCATGCCGCCGGTGGAGAGCCTGTGGCCGGCAACATTGATGATGTCGTCGGTACGGCCCATCACGAAGACATAGCCGTCCTCGTCCTTGTAGCCGGCGTCCGAGGTTTTGTAATAGCCGGGGAATTCGGTCAGATAAGCTTCCTTGAAGCGCGCATCCTGATTCCACAGCGTCGGCAGACAGGCTGGCGGCATCGGCAGCTTGATGACGATCGAGCCCATGATGTTGGGACCCACCGGCTTCGCCGCTTCATCCACCACGTCGACCTGATAGCCCGGCATCGGCACCGTAGGCGAGCCGTGCTTCACCGGCAGCATGCCGAGGCCAACCGGATTGCCGGCGATGCACCAGCCGGTCTCGGTCTGCCACCAATGGTCTATCACCGGCACTTTCAATTGCTGCTCCGCCCATTCCACCGTCGGCGGATCGGCGCGCTCGCCGGCGAGGAACAGCGTGCGGAATTTGGAGAGGTCGTATTGCCGGATGAACTTGCCTTCCGGATCCTCTTTCCGGATGGCGCGGAACGCAGTCGGCGCGGTGAAGAACGCGACCGCCTTGTGCTCGCTGATCACGCGCCAGAACGCGCCGGCATCGGGCGTGCCGATCGGCTTGCCTTCATACATGATCGAGGTCGCGCCATGCAGCAGCGGGCCGTAGATGATGTAGCTGTGGCCGACCACCCAGCCGATATCCGAGCCGCACCACCACACCTCGCCCGGCTTGACGCCATAGAGGTTGAACATCGACCATTTCACCGCGACCAGATGCCCGCCATTGTCGCGCACCACGCCCTTGGGAATGCCGGTGGTGCCCGAGGTGTAGAGGATGTAGAGCGGGTCGGTGGCGGCGACGGGCACGCAAGCAGCCTTCTTGCCGTCGTTCATTGCCTTGCGGCGCAGGCCCGCCCAGTCGTAGTCGCGGCCGGGCGTGAGATCGCAGATCAGCTGCGGACGCTGCAGCACGATGCAAGCCTTCGGCTTGCTGCCTGCAAGCCTGATCGCCTCGTCGAGCAGCGGCTTGTACTGCACGATGCGGCCTGGCTCGATACCGCAACTCGCGGATAGAATGAGCTTTGGCTGGGCGTCGTCGATGCGGGTGGCGAGCTCCTTCGCGGCAAAGCCGCCGAACACCACCGAATGCACCGCACCGATGCGCGCGCAGGCGAGCATCGCGACCACGGCCTCCGGCACCATCGGCATATACAGGATGACGCGATCGCCCTTGGCGACGCCAGAATCCTGCATGATGGCGGCGAGTGCCTGCACTTCGGCCAGCAACTCGGCATAAGTGAACCTGGTGACAGAATTGGTCAGCGGCGAATCATGGATCAGCGCGACCTGGTCGGCGCGGCCGCGTTCGACATGGCGGTCGACCGCGTTGTAGCAGGTGTTGACGACGCCGCCCGTGAACCAGCGGCCATAGACGCCCTGCGCGGCATCGAAGATGGTCTTCGGCGGCTCGATCCAGTCGATCTCCGTCGCCGCCTCGGCCCAGAAACCCTGAGGATCGGCCAGCGAGCGCGCATGGACCTCGTGATAGCGACTCTTTCCCCGGACATTCATTCCCGCGCTCCCGTTCCCTTTATTGCCCGGCCTTGACCTGACGGCAGGTCAGAAACCCGCCATGATCCGGATCAAGTGCCGGCCCTGTTTGAGGGGTATTCTCCCGGGAACGGGCCGCGGTTCAAGCTGAAAAGGATGGGGCTTTCGATGAACTCGTAGGAGCTGTGGCCACATCGGTAGTGGGCTCCCTCTCCCGCTTGCGGGGGCGCTGGGGTGGGGTGCTTCCGCAACGAACACTCCCCGAATGGTAAAAGCCCCCACCCGCCGCGCTCTTCCAGCGCGTCGACCTCCCCCGCCAGCGGGAGAGGTAACCGAGCCAGCCGCACGACTTCGGTTCCTTCAGCGCCTCTCAGCTCTCCATCGCGTTCAGGCGCTGCAAACGATCCTGCATGACTTTCTTCAGATCGTAGCCGGGTCGGCGGAAGCTGGCGTCGCGGGTGACGAGGAATTCGCGCTGGGACTTGCGCAGATCAACCGCAGAGCGCTTGCTCGCGGATTTCAGCACGCGCTCGTAGGTCTCCGCGATCTGGCGGTCGAGCACGCCCAGTTGCGGATCGGCGCAGATCACCTTCTCGACCTCGCGTTTGGCCGTGGCGCAATCGAACGACGGGCCGTTGCCGGAATTCGCCGCGAGCGGCCGCAGCGGCTCGGCGCCGAATTTCGCGATTTCGGCGATCATGGTGCGACGGCCGGCGGCCGCGTTGTCGTTGCCGGGATCGAGCTTCAGTGCCGTCTCGTAATCGGCCAGCGCCTTCCTGCGCTCGCCCATCTTCTTGTAGAGCACGGCGCGGTTGTTGTAGGTCTGCGCGAAATTCGGATCCAGCTTCAGCGCAGCCTCGTAGTCGCTCAGCGCCGCACCCAGTTCTCCCTTGAGATGATAGGAATCGCCGCGGTTGGTGAAGAAGTTCGGCTTCGGCGCCAGCCGCAGCGCCTGGTCGTAATCGGCAATCGCCTTGTCGTACTCGCCCATCGCCGCCAGCGACAGGCCGCGATTGTCGTAATATTCGGGGACTTTCGGATCGAGCCTGATCGCCTCGCCGTCATCGGCGACCGACTTGTCGAGCTGGCCGAGCTTCTTGTAGGCCGCGCCGCGATTGGTGTAGCTGCGCGGCCGGTTCGGATCGAGTCGCAACGCCTCGCTGAGATCGCGGATCGCCTTTTCGTTGTCGCCGCCGAGATAATAGGTCACGCCGCGGTCGGACCAGGCCTGCGCGTCATCCGGCTTCAGCTTGATCGCCTGGTCGTAATCGGCCAGCGCGCGGTCGAGCCGGCGCTGATTGGTGTAGACCACGCCGCGCAGCTCGTAGGCCTCGGCGTCCTGCGGATCGAGCTCGATGGCCTTGCTCAGATCAGCCGCAGCGCGGTTGAGATCACCGCCCGCCTCGCGCAAGAGATCGCCGCGCAGGCGCCAGGCTTTTGCGTTCTTGCCGTCCAGCGCGATGGCGCGGTCGATATCGCGCAGCGCCTGCGTGAGCCCGCCCGAAATCCGCGCATTGGCGTCGGCACGCACCAGCAGCGCTGCGGCGCGCTCGGACGATGAATTCGAGGTTTGGTCGATGACGGCGCTGCACGCCGTGATCAGCTCGGCGGGAGCGGCCTTGCTGCCCATCACGCAATCGACGGCAGCGAATGCTGGCGCGACGAGGACGAAGCTGATCGCTGCGCCCAGCAAAAGGGCACGCAGCGAGGTTTTGGTAAACGGGAAGGTTTGCGCGGAAGAATGCAGGCCGCACATGACTTAGGGCTCCGTGACGAGGGCTTTCTCCGTTGTCGCGGCCGCGCTGCGTCTGGTTCAAGCGCGATATCGGCCAGCCGTCGGCAACAGTGCCGCGCGGTCCGGCAGGCGAGGACGTCTCATCACTGGAAGTGCGTGGGATCCTTTTCCCAATCGCTCAATTTGACCAGCGGATCGTCGGGCAATTTCGTAAGCGTACGTCGTGCCCCGCCTGCCTTCAGCTTGGCATTGTTGCTCCACGCCAGCCACCCACCGGCACGTACACCCAGGTAGACGGCATTCAGCGATACCGGATCCACCGAGAAGTCCTGCATTCCCTCGCGCAGGGTCTCGTCGGCCTGATCGCGGGACGTGCTCTGGGTCCAATACATATAATCGTGCACGATTGCCGGATAGAGATAGGTTCCGTCGCGCGGCAAGACGGTCCAGAAGATCCGCGGCACGCTCGCGAAGTCCGTGATAAAACCTCTGGGTACTTCGACGCGTTGAAGATCCTTCGGAGAGTTAGGGTTGGGCGCCCAGGCGATCGGCTGCGTCAGCGCATACATCTCGTCGGAGAAGCGGTAGAGATACAGCCCGCCCTTCACGGCCTTGCCGGACGCGAAAACCTCGTCCAGCCACTCTTTCCGCGTCGCCGCGCCATCACCCGCCGCTTCTTCACCCAGGCACGGCTGCGCCATCACCGCAGGCATGGCAGCGAGCGAAGCCGCCAGGAAACGCAAGCACTCCCGTCGATCTGCCGGCATCGAACTCTCCGTCACCGCATGTGGCTCGGCCGGAACAGCATCTCCCCGTCGCCGCTGAGGCGGCCGAGCATCGGAATTTGCTTGGAATCGGTTTGCCTCGCCACGTTGTACTGCGTGTAGAGAAACAGCTCCGTGAGCGAGATGATGCCGTTCTTGTCGAAGATATTGGCATCGCCCTGCAACCCCTTGGCCAGGAAGTAGGTGAAGGTGCTCATCTTCAGATCGGGATCGATCTGGGCGATCTGATCGGCCATGCCCGCCGTCAGCATATAGGCGCCCGGCGCGACGGCGAGCCTCGAAAAGTCCGGCACGCCCGCCGCCTTGCTGATCACGCCGAGACCGGAGAAGCAGCTGTCGACCGCGATCAGGACCTGGCGGACCTTCCTGCCCTCCAGCGCCCGCTTTGCCTGATAGCCGATGTCGGACAGGCGGATGCATCCGACCGACGGGGATTTGTACTGGCAATCGGTCGTCGCGATATAGCCTTCGCTCGGCGAATTGCGGTCCGCAAATCCGTGCGTCGAGAAATAAATGAACAGCCGATCGTTCTCCTGCGCCTCGTTCACGAGCTTTTCCAGCGCCATCATGATCTCGTCGCGGTTCAGTTGTTCGTTGAACAGCTTGGTGACCTGAAATCCGTTGGCAACCAGCGCGGCCTCCAGCGTGTTCACGTCCTGCTGGATCTTGTCCGCCGGAAACTCCCTGAAAGAGAGTTTGTCCTTGAAGGTATGAACCCCGACGATCAAGGCCCGGCTAGCCGCATAGACGGAGTCAAAGGCGATCCTGGTCTCCAGGACCTTGCCGCCGGATTCGAACTGCTTGTCGTTGGGCCCCTTCGAGATCGTGGCAGCGGTCGCCTTCGCAACCAGATGGTCAAGCAGGACGAAGTTGAACTTGGCGGGCTGTGAGACGAACGACATCTTCTTGTCGTCGTACTTTGCTTCCACCCGGAAGTTCAGAGTTCCCCTGGTGAGGAAGTGGTACTTGACGCTGGTTTCGGAGGTCCAGGCCGACCAGCCCGTGTCGATCGGAAATATCTTGTAGCGGAACAGGACGTTGCGCTTGTCGAGCCTGAACTCGGGTCCGACGAACCAGGAGAACTCCAGCGGCTTGTCGACGACGCCGCCCTTGACGTCCGCATCGGTCGGCACCTCTCCGTTTGCACGCAGATAGACCGTCAGGCTCTGATCTGCCGGCTCCGCGTTCGATACCGTGAAGGTGACGATCTGCTTGAACTCGCCGAGATAGGATCCCATCAGCGATTCTGCTGCCGCGCGCTCCGCCTTGGTGAGTTCGACGACCTCGCCGAGATTGCCGGCCGCAAACAGGCTCTCGGAGGTGAAGATCGGAATACGATTGTAGATCAGCTGATAGGTGCCGGGTTTGTCCGGCGCGACGAACGTCATCTGCACCTGCATCAGCCCTTCATAGTCACTGGTGCGCCCGGTGGCTGCTTTGGTGGCCATATAGCGCCGGCTTGCGTCCTTCATCAAAGCGCCGAAGATGCGCCAGCCCGCCATGTTCGCGCGCGTGAGGCGTTGCAGGCGCTGCGAGGCGGGCGCGACGCCCAGAATGATGGACTTGGCCTTGTTCGAACCAAACTCGAAATCGACGGCGTCGAAGGACACCGTGATCGAGTCGTTCGGCTTGAACGTGTGGGTGGGGCCACCCTCGATGGTAACGCTGTCCGGCCTCACATGCATGCCGCCAGCCGTCGCGGGGCCGCTTGCGATCAGCACGGCGATGAATGTCAAAATTCCCAGCCGCATCGTTTTCATGGCAAATACTCGGCTCAAATGAAACAATGGGAATTCGATCTTAAGTAGAAAGGGCCGAGCTTACGCCTCCCCTTGAGGCAGTCAATGCTTCGTCCAGTCGCATGGCGCGCGCACAACAGGGCATCACAACCAGCACGCGCGGACGTCAGTACCCGTCCACCCCGTTGATCCGCTGCAGCCGCTCCTGCATCGCCTTCTTGAGATCATATCCCGGCCGGCCGAATCCGGCATTGCGGCGAGCGATGAACTCATCCTGCTCGCGCTGCAGCGCCTTGGCCTCCGCCGGATTTCGCGCCTCCCGGATCGCGCGGGCGTTCGATCCAAAAATCTCCCGGTCCAGATCTGCGAGCTCGCGATTTCCGCAGATCGCTTTCTCCACCGCGCGGACCGCGTTTCTGCAATTGAAGCTGGGCTTGCCGGCGACCGCCATCTGCGCCCCGATCCGTTCAAGCTCGCGCGCCATCGCCTTGTGATTGGCCTTGGCCTTTTCGTGGTTCGGGTCGATCTTCAGCGCCGCACCGAAATCCTGCACCGCCTTGGGCTTGTCACCCTTCTTCAGCCAGAGCTCGCCGCGCGCGTTGAAAACATCGGCGAGCGCGGGATCGAGCAGCAGGGCACGGCTGTCGTCGGCGATCGCACGGTCGATCTGGTCATGCCGCGCCAGAAGCGCGCCACGCGCGACCAGCGCCTTGACCAGATCCCCCTTCGCCGTCTTCTCGTTGTCGATCACGGTCGCGCAGGCGGAACCGGCCTTGTCCATGTCGTCGGCCGCGCTCGCGGCGAGGCACGGCGCGATATCGACCTGCGTGACGGCCGCCGGCTCGCCGCCGGTCGCGGCATGGGCCGCGCTCAGCGAAAACGCACAGAACAGGACGGCCCCTGACAATGGAATGAATTTCTGAAATCGCATGCTTTGTTGCAGTCGGAAAGTCTTCTTCACGCTTGCCTTGGGGCCGCACTATCCATCATACGGCCGGATTGGTGCTAGCTTGTGGCACAGCTCAAATCGGTTTCGGGGACTATCGTGTCGACATTCGAATGGATCATCGGGCTCCTGCTCGGCGCCGTTGCATTATCGGCGCTGGCGCGGCGGATCAAGGTCCCCTACCCGACCTTTCTCGCCATTGGCGGCGCGCTGATCGCTTTCGTTCCGAACAGCCCGTCCTGGACGCTGGAGCCGGACCTGGCATTGGCGCTTTTTGTCGCACCTGTCCTGCTGGATGCCGCTTTCGATACCTCGCTGCGGGACTTGCGCAACAACTGGGTTCCGGTCTCGACCCTGGTCGTCGCCGCGGTCGGCCTGACCACGGTCGGCGTCGCCTATGTCGCGCACCGGCTGATGCCCGACATGCCCTGGGCCGCCGCCATTGCGCTTGGCGCCATCGTGGCGCCACCGGATGCTGCGGCTGCGGTCGCAATCCTGAGCCAGGTCAAGCTGCCCTACCGCATGGTCAAGGTGCTGGAGGGTGAGAGCCTGCTCAACGACGCCAGTGCCCTCCTGATCTATCGAATCGCGGTCGGCGCTGTCGTCATGGAGCATCTGAAATGGAGCGAGGTCGCGCCGACGATCGCGCTCGGGCTGGTCGGCAGCGTGCTTGCCGGACTTCTCGCCGCACGCATCATTCCACTATTCCTGGAGCGCGTGACGGAGGTGCCAAGCGCCATCATCATGCAGTTCGCCACCACCTTCGTGGTCTGGATCGCCGCCGAACATCTCGGCCTCTCCGGCATCCTCACCATCGTCGTATACGCCATCACCCTCGCGCGCACGGCGGGAGAACGTATGCCGGCACGGCTGCGGGTACCGTCCTATGCGGTGTGGGAGACGATGGTGTTCGTGCTCAACGTGCTCGCCTTCATGATGATCGGCATGCAGATGCGGCCGATCTGGACACGGCTCAGCGAAGACGTCCGCTGGGAGTACTGTGTGGCAGCGGCCTGGATCCTGCTCACGGTGGTGCTGGTGCGGCTCGCGTGGATCACGTTCTACCGCTCCACGCTCTACGTGTTGATCCGGCGCGGGCTCTATCATCCGAAGGATCCAAAGGCCGTCGCCTCGCCGAAGGGCGGTCTCATCATCTCCTGGTGCGGCATGCGCGGCCTCGTCACACTCGCCACCGCGTTCGCGCTGCCGGAGAATTTTCCCTATCGCGACTTCATCGTCTTCATCGCCTTTGCCGTCGTGCTGGGATCGCTGGTCATCCAGGGCCTGACGCTGCGACCGCTGATCCTCGCCTTCGGTCTCAAAGACGATGACCCCGTCAGCATCGAGGTCGCGCGCGCCCGCGCCGTCGCCTATCGCGCGGCGCTCGATGCGATCGAGGACGATCCGTCGGAGGAAGCGGAAATCCTGCGGCTGGAATATCGCGCCGTCCTGATGCAGGCGGACGACGATCCGCATGGCGGCATCACCAACGGCGAATTGCCCGCCGATCCCTTGCGCCGCCGCGCCATCGAAGCCGCGCGCAAATCTATTTTCAACCTCCGCGCCACCGAAGTCATTGGTGATGATGCATTCCATCGGGTCGAGGAAGAGCTGGATCGCGCAGAATTGAGCGCGGGGGGATAGACTCCGTTTGTCGTCCTGGATCTGCGCTCACGCTTGTCCGGGACGACGGTTGGGGCGTTGAACCAAACGCCACTTTCCCAGACTCATTCCAGATGACGACCTTGATCGACGACCGTCGTGTACGCGCGCGTGATGCGTCGCCTGCACGATATTTTTATCTCCATATGTCATTGGCCTGCGCGGCGACTGCCTTTCTCGGCTTCGCGCCGACTTATTTTGTGCCGCTCGCCAACCGGACCTTTTCCGCGAGTCCCGTGATTCATTTTCACGGATTGTTGTTCTTCACCTGGACGCTTTATTTCGTGCTCCAGACCTGGCTCGCCGCCTCGGGGCGCGTGGTCAACCACCGTTCGCTCGGCATCGCCGGAGTTTCGCTCGCGACCGCGATGACGATCTTCGGCTTCCTTGCCTCGGTGCATGTGATGCAGCATTCCGCCGCGCTCGGGCAGAAAGACGCCGGCATCGGCTTCTCGATCGTGCCGATGAGCGGCATCGCGTTCTTTGCGGTTGTGTTCGTGCTCGCCATCATGAATACGCGGCGGCCCGAAATTCACAAACGCCTGATGCTGCTCGCGGCCGTGTCGATCCTCGACGCCGCGATCGCGCGCTGGTTCATCACCTTCCTCGCCCCTCCCGGACCTCCCGGCCCACCGCCGGTGCCTGTCACGATCGCGCCGGCCGTGGTCGCCTCGCTGCTGCTCGTCGTCGCCATGGTGCGCGACTGGCGCACCGAAGGCCGCGTGCATCCGGTCTACATCACCGGCACGCTCGCGATGCTTGCGGTGAAGGTCTTGAACTGGCCGATCAGTGAGACGGCCGCATGGCATTCATTCGCCGGCGGAATTCTGGCGCTGGCGCAGTGAGCGCTCTGTAGCCGAAACACCAATGCAAAATCCGTCACCCTAAGGTGGCGGCTTCTTCAGCGGCCCACGAAGGGCGACGGCCCGGCTGCAGCGTGGCCGTTCATCCTTCGAGGCTCGCAGCGCAGTGCAAATGCACTGCGCTACTCGCACCTCAGGGTGACGGGGCTGGCTGAAGTTCGTTACGCCCCCGCCTTGCATGTGATCCCGCCGTCCACCACGAGCTCGATCCCCGTGACATATTTCGCTTCGTCCGACGCCAGGAACAGCGCTGCATTGGCAACATCCCAGGCCTCGCCCATGTGGCCCATCGGCACCTGCGCATCGCGTGCGCGCCACATCGCTTCGACATCGCCCTTGGCGTAGCTGTTCGCAAGGCCGGCGGAATGCTCCACCATCGGCGTCTTCATCAGGCCGGGCAGAATCGCATTCACCCGGACATGGTTCTTCGCGAACTCGACCGCGGTGGAGCGCGTCAACTGGTTCATCGCCGCCTTGCTGGCGTTGTAGCTGACATAAGAAATTCCGACATGGCGGATCGAGGCGATCGAGGAGATGTTGATGATCGAGCCGCCGCCCTGCTTCACCATCACGGGGATGACGTGCTTCATGGCGAGATAGGCGCTCTTGAGGTTGACGGTGAAGACGCGATCCCAGCTCTCCTCGCTGACCTCGACCACGCTGCCCATCTCGGCGATACCGACATTGTTGTCGAGCACATCGATGCGACCATAAGCCGTCAAGCACGCCGCGACCATCGCCTCGATCTCGGCAGACCGCGCGACATCGGCCGTGAACGCCGTCGCCTTGCCGCCTTCGCCGGTGATGATCTTCGCGGTCTCCTCGGCTGCGGCCCCATTGCGATCGACGCAAAACACCTGCGCCCCCTCGCGCGCAAACGTCACCGCAGTGGCCTTGCCGTTGCCCCAGCCCGGCCCGATCGAGCCGGCGCCCACCACCATCGCAACCTTGCCCTTGAGCCGATCCATCGCGCGTTCTCCCGTGTTGTTGTTCTTGTAGCCCGGATGGAGCGCAGCGTAATCCGGGGCCACTGTTCCCGGATTACGCTGCGCTCCATCCGGGCTACGGATCTTTGCAGACGCTCATCTTTGTGACGTTAGCACCAATGGGATGCCCGACAATCTCCGACAGCGTCCGGCACTTCCCGTCATGGCAGAGCCGCCACTCCCCGGCCTCACCGGAATTACCCAGCGCCACCTCCGGCATCGGCGGACGCTGCGGCTGCCATTGAAACCAGCCATCAACGAGCCGCGCCTCGGGCGGGGGCTCCATGCCGGGGCCGGTGCCCTTGACGCGTGCCTGCACCAGTTCGAGGCCGGCAGGCGTCACGCGCCAGTCCTCCTGCCAGTCGACTTTCGCGATCGAATGCGTCCACACCAGCGTGAAGGCGGACAGCGCCAGCGCCTTCACGCCGACCGCTGTTGCGAAGCAGAGGCTCACACCGCCTCGACAATTGCCGGCGGGCGCTGCCGCCACTGCCACAGCAGAAGCGCGGCGGAGAGCGTGAATCCCAAAGTATCGCTGAACGGGAAATCGCCGAGCAGGCACAGCGCTGCACCGAGCGCGACCACGCGTTCGAGCAGCGTCAGGCGCGTGAACAGGAAGCCGATCGCGACCATGCCGAACAGCGCGATCGCCACCAGCGCCTTGAAGGTTGCGAGCGCCACCGCCCCGTAGAAGCCGAGCTTAGCCGCCATAGGATCACCGGCCTGCAGCATCAGCGCCGGCGAATAGACGAAGATGAAGGGGATGACATAACCGGCGAGCGCGATGCGCATCGCCTCCCAGCCGATCTTGTCCGGATTCTCCTTCGCAATCGGCGCCGCCGCCAGCGCGGCCAGCGCAACCGGCGGCGAGAGATCGGCCATGATGCCGTAATAAAACGCGAACATGTGGCTCGCGATCAAGGGCACGCCGAGTTTCGCCAGCGCAGGCGCGGCCAGTGCTGCGGTGATGATGTAGGTCGGGATGGTCGGGATGCCGGTGCCGAGCAGGATCGACAGCAGCATGGTCATGATCAGCGCCAGGAACAGGCTCTTCTCGCCGAGACCGATCACCCAGCCGCCGAAGATGGTGCCGACGCCGGTCTGCGACATCATGCCGATGATGACGCCGACGATGGCGCAGGCCATGCCGACCGTGATGGCGGACTTCGAACTTTCCGCCAGCGCATCACGGCACTCGCGCAAGGCCTTGAACCCGCCGCGGACGAAGGCGGTGATCACGATCAGCGCAACAACGACGCTGGCGACCGGCACGATCTGAAGGCCGTCACGCGACAGCGCAGCGACGACGAGCGCAAGCCCGATCCAGAAGATGTAGCGGATCACATTCGAGGAGGCGCCCGCCGTGATGCTGGCGCCGAGGATCAGCGTCACCGTCAGCGCGAGGCCCATGCTGCCGGCATAGAGCGGCGTAAAGCCTTCGAACAGCATGTAGACGAGGGCTGCGAGCGGCAGCACGAGGTACCAGCGCGTCACCAGCGCCTTCCAGGCGCTTGGAATTTCCGAGCGCTTCATGCCGACGAGGCCATGCTTGCCGGCCTCCAGATGCACCATCCAGAAAGCGGACGCGAAATAGAGGATGGCGGGGATCGCGGCCGCCCTCACGATTTCCGAATACTGGACGCCGAGCGTCTCCGCCATGATGAAGGCGACCGCGCCCATCACCGGCGGCATGATCTGCCCGCCCATCGAGGCCGTGGCCTCGACACCGGCGGCGAACGCGCGGCGGTAGCCGAACCTGATCATCAGCGGAATCGTGAACTGGCCGACGGTGACGACGTTGGCGACGCCGGAGCCGGAGATCGTGCCCATCATGCCCGAGGCGAACACCGCGACTTTGGCAGGTCCGCCGCGGGTGCGGCCGAACAGGCCGAGCGAAACGTCGGTGAAGAGCTGGATCATGCCGGCGCGCTCCAGGAACGAGCCGAACAGGATGAACAGGAAGATGTAGGTCGCCGAGACGTAGATCGGCACGCCGTAGAAGCCTTCGGTGCCGAAGGAGAGGTGCGTGACGATCTGGTCGAAATCATAGCCGCGATGATTCAGCGGCGACGGCAGATATTGCCCGAAGAACCAGTAGAGCAAGCAGGCGCCGCACATCAGCGGCAGCGCCGCGCCCATCAGGCGCCGCGTGCCTTCGAAGATCAGCACCGCGAGCAGCGTGCCGACCGCGAGATCGAGCCGCGTCGGATCGCCGTCACGCGCGATCAGATCGGCATAGAAGATCCACTGGTACAGTCCGCAGAAGAAACCGGCGCCGCCGATCACCCAGCCCAGCGCGCGGCCGACACCGCTCTTCGCGGTGAAGTTGGCAATCAGGCCGAAGGTCAGAAGAACGAGGAAGCCGACATGGACGCCGCGCACCACCTGGCTCGGCAGATAATTGAAGGCGGCGACATAGAGCTGGAAAGTCGCAAAGGCGATGCCGATCCAGTAGGCGAGCTGGCCCCACCAGCCCGGGCCAAAACCTTCCGGAAAGCCGTGCTCGAAATTGTCGAATTCAACCTTGATGGGCTCGGCGGAGCCCTCTGCCTGCAACATCGATTTGTCCCCGCGCCCATCGCCTGTGGCGCTTATAACATTGAGCCTGTGGTTACCACAGGCGTCATGGCCGGGCCTGTCCCGACCATCCACGGCTACAGTGCCGCCAAGAACGTGGATGCCCGGGACATCTACGCGAAGACGCGCTTCGCGCTTTGCCCGGGCATGACGATGCGGAGAGAGCCGATCTTACTTGATCAGCCCTTTTTCCTTGTAATAGCGGATCGCGCCGGGGTGCAGCGGAACCGGGCTGCCGGTGGCGGCGGTCTCGAGCTTGATCTCCTTGCCGGCCGCGTGCGCGTTCTGCAATTCCGGCAGCGAATCGAAGACCAGCTTGGTCATCTGGTAGGCGAGATCGTCCGACACCGCCGAACTGGTCACGAGATAGTTGACCACGGCCGCGGTCGGCACGTCCTTGTCCTGGCCGGTATAGGTGTTGGCCGGAATGATTGCCGAGATGAAGGGCGGTCCGATCTTGTCGACGGTTTCCTTCGGCACCGACACCACCGTGATCGGGGCCGAGGTCGACAGGTCCTTCAACGAGGCGACGCCAAGGCCGGCCGATTGCAGGGTCGCACCGAGCTGGCGGTTCTTCATGAGGTCGACGGATTCGGCGAACGGCAGATACTCGACCTTGCCGAGATCCTTGTAGGTCATGCCGGCAGCGCTGAGGATCGCGCGGGAATTGAGCTCGGTGCCCGACTTCGGCGCGCCGACCGACAGGCTCTTGCCCTTGAGGTCCGCCAGCGTCTTGATGCCGGACTCGGCGGTCGCGACGATCTGGATGTAGTTCGGATAGATCGCGCCGATGGTCCTGAGCTTGTCGAGCTTGGTCTTGAAGCCCGCCTCCTCGTCGCCGTCCCAGGCGGCTTTCAGCGAGTCACCCAGCGTGAACGCAATTTCGCCGCGGCCCTGCTGGAGCAGGATCAAATTCTCGACCGACGCCTTGGTGGCCTGCACCTGCGTCTTCACGTTCGGAATCTTGTCGCCGTAGATTTTTCCGATCGCGACCCCGAGCGGATAGTAGACGCCGGAGGTGCCGCCGGTCAGCACGTTGATGAAGGATTGCGCCTGCGCGCAAGGTGACGACGCCGCCAAAGCAAGAGCCGCGGCCACGCCGAAAATCGTCGATTTCATGGTTGTTATACTCCCCAAACCGGCCGGGAAATTGGCCGGATGAGGGGGGCAGGTCAACCCGTCCAATAGTCACAACAGGACTGCGGTAAACGGCTGACCCGGCTCGATTTTTGGGAACCGGCGGGGTGCGGCGAGGTGGCGCAGGTCTTACTGGAACGTCATGTCCAGGCACTTGGAGATATCGGAGCCGAGGCCGGAGGAGATGGTGATGCAGCCGCGGATCTTCTGCGCGGTCATGTCGGCGGCCCAGATCGAGTAGCCGCCGGGGCCGAAGAACGAGTTGGTGTTCGGCGGCTCGGTCTCGGTCGCGTCGAAATCGTACTTGCCGTCGGTCTCGAAGATGCGCGGCTTCTTGGTGCAGCCGCCGTCGGTCTGCACGTTGATGACTTCCTTGTTGTCGCGGGTCAGCGCCAGCGAGACCTGGCAGCGGAAATATTCCGAGGTCTTGGTATTGAAGAGATAAGTGTACGACTTGCAGGTCGCCGTGTTCAGCTTGCCGGGGGCCAGGCCGCGGCTGCACGAAATCCGCTGGTTGTGGCTGAGCTGGTAGTCATCGGCCCGGGCGGCCGGCGCCAGCGCCGTCAGCGACAATGCAGCAGCCCAGCAAAGTTTAATCACGTGGCGCATCCGAATCATCCCTACCAATAATTTTGTCGAGTTGCGTTCTAGACGGAAAGCGGAACATAGTCGCGAGGGGACGAAGGGAAAATCACAAACTGCTGGGCAGGACGTGATGCGCTGCGGCGCTTTCGCAAATTGACCTGTAAATGCTGTTCGTGATTTGTTCAAGATGGACAACCCCAATGGCGGGGAGGATGGGATCATGGCATTTTCAACGAAGGCATTTGCAGTCGCAGCGGCGCTCGGGGCATTGACAGCACCCGCATTGGCGCAAACCGAGACGACGATCTGGGAGCTCAAGCCCGACACGGGCTACGCCTACGACAAGGACGGCAAGACCTTGTCCTACAAGATGGGCACCAGCAACGCCGGCGAACTCCTGAAGGGCGCGAAGAAAGTGCCGAAGGGCACGCTGTTCTTCATCGGCCACAACGGTCAGCTCTACATGCGCAGCGGCCCGTATCTGGAAGGCGACGGCAAGTTCAAGTTCGGGCCGAATTAGAAAGGGCGCGGAAGCCGCGCCACAATCTCGGATTCGTAGGGTGGGCAAAGGCGCGTTAGCGCCGTGCCCACCACCTATCGGCACATTCCGATCGAGAATGGTGGGCACGCTTCGCTTTGCCCACCCTACGATAGCGCCCTAAAACGACGCCGCCAATTCCCGCGCGCCGGCATTATTGCTGTTCGAGTCCATCCGCGTATCCGTCACAGCCAGCAACTTCGCCACCGTGTTATGGCGGAT
>Ga0307510_10003514_pt1 | contig 18268 bp, 15 predicted proteins | sample 12_EM_MG_FD_207224 | JGI IMG/M metagenome (GOLD analysis project Ga0307510, IMG submission 207224) | Populus trichocarpa ectomycorrhiza microbial communities from riparian zone in the Pacific Northwest, United States - 12_EM | ecosystem: Host-associated > Plants > Roots > Unclassified | place...
GGATACATACCTCTTTGCTCTTTATGACGAAGACTTGAAACCTGGACCTGGTTCTGAGCGATCATTTGGACTTTTCAAGACTGATCTCACCATGGTTTATGATATTGGACTCTCTACAAGTAGCCAGGTAAGAACAAAATTTACGTGCATTTCATTGATTTGGCATTTAAATTTCTATGTGTTTGGTTGGGAACATGGGTTTGGTTAATAGAATGGACAGTTCCTTTTCAAGAAAGAAAAAGGCCAAATTGTACTTAAAAAAAAGCCCCTTGAACTTAACTTCTGGAAAAAAAAAAAACGTGATTTTCTATCCTAAACATTATGATTTTTGGAATAGGCTTGTTCTATTAGGAAATTAACAAAAAAACAGAAAAACCTAGGCCATAACATCTTTTTAATCGCTCTCTATGTCTCTATTAATAATGATAAAAAAAATAGAAAGAAATATTCAATTTTTCAATCTAACATCTTTATCAACATTATTTGAAATACATGGAATCATCATTTTTAGAAAAATAAATCCAAAATATTCTTGCATATTTCACCTACAAAAACCCATTTAATTTATTGAAACAGACCCAACTATTAGCAGCAGCAGCACAACCACTAGTACTAGCAGCAGCCACCAACACCAGCACCGGCACCACCAACAATAACAGCAGCACGAGCACGAGCACGACCACAGGCACGGGTACGAGCACGAGCACGAGCTCGAGCACAAACAACATCAGCATCAGAAGCGGCAACGGCAGCAACAAAGTATATTTAAATAGGATTTTCTATTTAGGTTTGTTGTATGGGTTTATGGGACTTTCTTTGATTTGCTTTTTTTCTTTTTTTTTGGTGCTTTCCTGGTATCCTCACACCCTTTTTAAGGGGTGAGAAGTCCCGTTCAGGGTTTGTGGTAACCCCTCCCAACAAGTTTGATTCTCAGTGCGCTTCCTGAGAATTGAACTTGTGTTCTCACTCTTGCGGGGATATAGCGGTGCCTAACCACTAGACCAACACTTCATTGGTTTTTGCCTTTTCTTTTATGACTTGCAAACTTAGAATAAGAAGTTGTAAAGAGATGATGAAGATGGGGTATGGTTTTTCTCTCTATTTTATAAGTTTCTCACTTCCATGACATCAGGAGTTACAATTTTCTCAAGAATTAACTGCGCAATTCTATCGCCGACCTTTACCTCAAAATTAACATTAAAGTGATAACCCTAACAAGGCTTTTGTAATCAGCATCTATGACACCAGCATCCACATTTATCGATTGCTACCATGCCAATCTTGATTTCAGTGCTAAAACAAAAAAAACTTAATTTTAGAAACAAAACAAAACCATTTGTGAACATAAATTAAAAGGTGCGAAGTGAGATTTACCAATACGAGCACAAGTTCCTTCAGGTATAGCAATGCTCAAATTTGTAGGGATAAGAGCTTTTAATATTAAAAATATTATTATTTTGATTTATAAATATTATTATTTTTATGATGATTAATATTAAAAATATTATTATTTGTATTATAAATATTATTGTTTTTATTATAATTCATATTATTAATATTATCAATTTTATTGTTTTTATTATAATTAATATTATTAATACCATAATTAAGAAATTTTGAAAATATATCATTCATTTTGAAAAACAACCATAAATTTGATTTGAAGGGTAACGTTGTTATTATTATTATTATTATTAAATTTAAAGAAAAATATTATTATTATCGAAGAAAAACAACAAGTTTTATATGAGGGGATTAAAAACTATAAAAACTTATATCAGATAAGTTTAATATTATTATTAATATCATAAATATTATTAAATTTGCAATAATTTTTATTACTATCGAAAAAAATATATATGTTATTTCAAGTGTAAAATCAATTATTTTTATTATTATTAACTTGGGTTTGGAAGGGCATGCCAGACCCAAGTTGATTGGGAGTGACATGGGGCAAACCGAAGTCTCCTAGGTCTTGCAGCCCTCCCTAGCCCAAGACAATTAGGTCAAGAGTCAGACCCTAGGTTAATGAGTCGCGTCAGGACCCAATGCTCTTGGGTCTTGCGTCTTCACCCAACTCTAACGGGTTCAGAATGCAGCAAGACCCAAGGCTTTTAGATCCGTCATTTAAGAGGGGTCCAAAGCTCTCAGGCCTGATATTACAGCCGGACCCACTTAAACTTGAGTAAGTTTATTGTTATTATTAATATTAAAAATATTATTATTTGTATTAAAAATATTTTTAATTTTATTATTATTAATATTAAAAATATTATTATTTGTATTATAAATTTTATTGTTTTTATTATTATTAATATTATTAATATCATAATTACAAAATTTTAAAAATATATCATTAATTTTGAAAAACAACCATAGATTTAATTTGAAGGGAAAAATTATTATTATTACTACTACTATTATTATTAAATTAATAAATTTGAAGAAAAATATTATTATCATCGAACAAAAACAACAAGTTTTATTTGAGGGGATTAAAAACTATAAAAACTTAGGTTAGATAAGTTTAATACTATTATTAATTTCATAAATATTATTAAATTTTAAATAAATTTTATTACTATAGAAAAAAACATAGATGTGATTTGAAGGGTAAAATCAATTATTTTTATTATTTTTAACTTGGGTCTGGAAGGACATGCTATACCTAAGTTGCTTGCGAGTGGTAAGGGGCAAACCCAAGTCCCTTAGATCTTGTAGCCCTCCCTGACCCAAGATAATTGGGTAAAGCGTCAGACCCTAGACTAATTGTTTCACATCATGACCCAATGCTCCTGGATTTTGCATCCTCACCCAACTCTAGTGAGTTCGGATTGTGGCTACAAACAAGGCTTTTGGGTCCCTCATTTTAGAGAGGCCCAAAGCTCTTGAACCTGGTATTAGAGTTACACCCACTTAAACTTGGATAAGTTTATTATTATTATTAATATTAAAAATATTATTATTTGTATTATAAATTTTATTGTTTTTATTATAATTAATATTATTAATATCATAATTAAGAAATTTTAAAAATATATCATTAATTTTGAAAAACAACCATAGATTTTATAGATTTTATTTGAAGGGTAAAATTATTATTATTATTAAATTAATAAATTTGAAGAAAAATATTATTAATATTGAAGAAAAACAATAAGTTTTACTTGAGGGGATTAAAAACTATAAAAACTTAGGTAAGATAAGTTTAATATTATTATTAATATCATAAATATTATTAAATTTAAAATAAATTTTATTACTATTGAAAAAAACGTATATGTGATTTGAAGGGTAAAATCAATTATTTTTATTATTATTAATTTAGGTCTGGAAGGGCATGCCAAACCCAAGTTGCTTGGAAGAGACTAGGGGAAGACCCAAGTCCCTTGGGTTTTGCAGCCCTAACTGGTCCAAGTCCCTTGGGTCAAGAGTCTGACCCTAGGCTAATGGGTCTGCCTCAGCATCCAATGTTCGTAGGTCTTGCGTCCTCACCCGAATATAATGGGTTCGGATTGCAACCAGACCCAAGGTTTTTGAGTCCCTAATTTAAGAGGTGCCCAAAGCTCTTGGGCCTTATGTTGCAGCCTGACCCACTTAAACTTTGGTAAGTTTATTGTTATTATTAATATAAAAAATATTATTATTTGTAATATAAATTTTTTTATTTTAATATTGTTAATATTAAAAATATTATTAGTTGTATTATAATTAATATTGTTAATATTAAAAATATTATTATTTGTGTTATAAATTTTCTTGTTTTTATTATAATTAATATTATTAATATCACAATTAAATTTTTTTTAAAATATATATCATTCATTTTGAAAAACAAACATAGATTTATTTCAATGGTAAAATTATTATTATTTTTATTCTTATTAAATTAATAAATTTGAAGAAAAATATTATTATTATCGAAGAAAAATAATAAATTTTATTTAAGGGGATTAAAAACTATAAAAACTTAGGTAAGATAAGTTTAATATTATTATTAATATCATAAATATTATTAAATTTGAAATAAATTTTATTACTTTCGGAAAAAAAAACATATATGTTATTTGAAGGGTAAAATCAATTATTTTTATTACTATTAACTTAGGTCTGGAAGGGCATGCCAGACCCAAGTTGCTTGGGAGCGACAGGGAGAAGACCCAAGTCCCTTGGGTTTTGTAGCCCTACCTGACCCAAGACAATTGGGTCAAGAGTCAGAGCCTAGGCTAATAGGTCCGCCTCAGCATCCTATCCTCTTAGGTCTTGTGTCCTTACCAAAATATAATGGGTTCGGATTGCAGCCAAATCCAAGGCTTTTGGGTCTCTCATTTAAGAGGTGCCCAAAGCAAGCTCTTGGGCTTTTGGGTCCCTCATTTACGAGGTACTCACTTCAACTTGGGTAACTTTATTGTTATTATTAATATTTAAAATATTATTATTTGTATTATAGTTAATATTGTTAATATTAAAAATATTGTTATTTGTTTTATAAATTTTCTTGTTTCTATAATTAATATTATTAATATCATAATTAAGAAATTTTAAAAATATATCATTGATTTTGAAAAAAAAACATAGATTTGATTTCAAGGGTAAAAATATTATTATTATTATTATTATTATTATTATTATTATTATTATTATTAAATTAATAAATTTGAAAAAAGAAATATTATTATTATCAGAGAAAAACAATAAGTTTTATTTGAGGGGATTAAAAACTATAAAAACTTAAGTCAGATAAATTTAATATTATTATCATAAATATTTTAAATTCATTCATATTAATAAATTTGAAATAAATTTTATTACTATAAAAAAAAAAACATATATGTGATTTGAAGGGTAAAATCAAATATTTTTATTTTAATTAACTTGGGTCTAGAAGGGCATGTCAGACCCACGTCGCTTGGGAGTAGCAGGGGGCAGACCCATGTCTCCTGGGTCATGTAGTCGTGTCTGGCCTAAGACTATTGGGTCAACAGTTAGACCCTAGGCCAATGAGTCCGTGTCAAGACCCAATGCTCTTGGGTTTTGCGTCTTCACCCAACTCTATGGGTTCGTAATGCAGTCAAACCCAAGGCTTTTGGGTCCGCTTAAAATTAGGTAAGTTTATTGTTATTATTAATATTAAAAATATTATTATTTGTATTAAAAATATTATTATTTTTATTATAATTAATATTTCTAATATTGTTAATATTATTATTTGTATTATAAATTTTATTCTTTTATTATAATTAATATTATTAATATCATAATTAAGAAATTTTCATAATATATCATTAATTTTCAAAAAACAACCACAAATTTGATTTGAAGGGTAAAATTCTTCTTCTTATTATTATTAAATTAATAAATTTTAAGTAAAATATTTTTATTAATCGAAGAAACACAATAAGTTTTATTTGAGGGGATTAAAAACTATAAAAACTTAGGTCAGATAAGTTTAATTTTATTATTAATATCATTAATATTATTAAATTTTAAAAAAAATTTATTACTATAAAATAAAAACATAGATGTGATTTGAAGAGTAAAATCAATTATTTTATTATTATTAACTTGGGGCTGGAAGGACATGCGAGACCCAAGTTGTTGGGAGTAGCAGTGGGCAGACCCAAGGCCATTGAGTATTGCAGCCCTACTTGACCCAAGACAATTGGGTCAAGAGTCAAACCCTAGGCTAATGGGTCCGCGTCAAGACCCAATGCTCTTGCGTCTTGCTTCCTCACCCAACTTTAATGGGTTAAGGCTTTTGGGTCCCTCATTTTAGAGGGTCCAAAGCTCTTGGGCCTAGTGTTGTAGCTAGACCCACTTAAACTTGGGTAAGTTTATTGTTGTTATTAATATTAAAAATATTATTATTATTATTTATATTTAAAATATTTTATTGCTTTTATTGTAATTAATATTGCTAATATCATAATTAAAAATTTTAAAATATATCATTAATTTTGAAAAACACATATTAAATAAGTTTTATTTGAGGGGATTGAAAACTATAAAAACTTGGGTAAGATAAGTTTAATATTATTATTATCATCATAAATATTATTTAATTCATTCATATTATTAAATTTAAAATAAATTTTATTACTATAAAAAAAACATATATGTGATTTGAAGGGTAAAATCAATAATTTTTATTATTATTAACTTGGGTTTGGAAGGGCATGCGAGACCCAAGTTGCTTGGGAGTGGCAGGGGGTAGATCCAAGTTCTCTAGGTCTTGTAGCAGTACCTGTCCCAAGATAATTGGGTCAAGAGTCAAACTCAACGCTAAGGGGTGTGGAATGCAGCCAGATCTAAGGCTTTTGGGTCCGCAATTTAAGAGGGGCCCAAAACTCTTGAGCCTGGTGTTCAGTTAGACCCACTTAAACTTGGGTAAGTTTATTGTTATTGTCATAACCCATTTTTAGATTATTATCAAATTCATTTCCTTTTTTTTTCAAAAAAACAAAATATATCGAAACAGTGCGTTTTAAACCACATTGTTCTCCTTCTTCCCCTGCTTGCATAGAGGTAGGGAAGAAGGAGATTTTAAAAATCTTATTTCCCCGCTCTCTCTCTCCCCAGACTTGACACCACCTTTACCCACCATACCCTGCCAACATGATAAAGAAAAAAGAGGGAACCATGCCCTAGGGCGGCTATGCAGAAGCCGCCCCACGCCACCTTACACTACGCTTGGACAGGGTAGGGTGGCCCTTCCCCCTGCTTCCTATAAATACAGGGGGAGAATCAGAAATAGAGGGGTGGGGGGGGGGCAAGATTTCAAAGAAAGACAAAGAGAAGAGGGTGAAACAAAAGGGGAAGAGAAGAGATTTTGGGGAGGTGGACAAAAGTTTTGAGAGAGAGACAAAATAGAAAAAAGGAACAGAGAAGGGGGAAGAATAAAAAAAAATGAGGACAGGGAGATTGTTTTTGAAACCAGAGAGAAGGAAACAGGGGAAGAAAAAAAAGATAGGGGAAAAGAGAAGAGATAATAGAGAAGAACAATAACCTCACTCTCTTTCTAGTCTCTCTCTCTGCCATTTGAAAAAGCATCATTGTCAGCCTCTCGCCATCTTCTTCCCCCTGTGGGCTACGCTGCAACAATCGTGAAGAAAAATAAGAAACCGATGCCTCTGCATAGAAGGGAAAAATAGCAGCAATGATTGGTTTTTTTCACCACCGTCTGGAACCAACGTCCGATCGCCACAAGTAACATCGCCAACGATAGCAGCACCACCGTAAGAGGGAAGAACACCGTAAAAAACAGAAGAAGAATCAGAAAAGAGGAGGGAACGAAGAAAAAAAAGGAATAACACAGAGAGGCAGAGAAGAAGAAGAAGAACTATCGACTGGCCACCCTCAGCTCCACAGTTCGCAACCGCAACCGCAACGCCGCCACCACCACCATGAGCCACTACAAGTCAGCTTCTTGCTCTTCTTCGTCTTCTTCATCTCCTGTACTATATACTGGGCCAGACAGCACCGGGCCAAACCAAAATGGTTAGGCTGGGTGCGGCCCAGTCCAAAATTTTTTTAAAAAAAAAATCCTTTCAAAATGTGTGATTTCCCACATTTTTTTTTATCAATTTTGCTTAATATTGGTTTATAAATTCGGTATTAAAATACCCGGTTTTCATCGAAACATTGCAAAAATTATAAAACAAAAAAAATGTTTTGTTTTCATGTAGACGACCAAGTCTCTCAAAGATAAAAAAAAAAAATCATATCGTATTTTCATACAACAAAACTTCAAAAAATTTATTTTTTAGCATGCATTTTAGCTTTATTAGCCAGTTTATTAAAGTTATGAGAACTAGGCCAGTATTTCAAAAATACCCCAAAAATATTTTGTTTTCTTTTAGTATATGGGATTAAAAATTTATATGTAAAACGTATTCCTGGCACTAAAAAGGTAGTTCTTTTTATTGATGTTAGAACGATTAGGTTTTACCCATAAGATAAGGATCTCCTTACTAAGGAGGACTTTTCTTAAACCTTAGACAGACCAACAATTAGAAAACACGACAAAAACTTAGTTTTTTATCAGACAATTAAATAATGCAGCCTACCTTAGGTAGGGTGTATTTGGGGTGCTAATACCTTCCCTTTATGCAACTAGTCTCCGTGCCATATCTTTAAGACCAGTTAGGGTTTCTAGTGACCAAAATACTAGGTAGCAACAACCATTTCCCCTTCCCACTGATAAAAGACAAGAATTCCTTATCTCCCTATATTTGCCAGATACATATGAGAGTGGATGATCGCCATCGACACCGCGCGGGCACGTGCTACAGAATGGAAACTCCGCCGGGGACCCTATGGACTAAGCTTTCTTTATGTCTAATTTTTGTGTTATTGTTGGGTTTGTATGATTGTTTTTTTAAATATGCATTTTCCTTTTATTATTTACGATTTGATTTTTACACATATCGTTCACACATTGTATAGAATAGATTCATGCATCATTCACTTTTTATGTGAGAGTTTACACTGAAAAACTTTAGGTTAAGTGGGGGACTAGGAGCTTACCTTACAACTTTTAGTCAAGGTTTAAGTTTATGCAAACCCCAATTGTTCGTTGAGTGCTTAGATTGGTAATGATTGGTCCACATGTTATCCCATTACCTACTGAGCCTCCGTATTGCCTTCACGAGGGTGATCACTAGGACAACAAGAGACCATTTTGAGACCAGGTAGAAAGCCTACCCATCATGCAATGTCCCCAAAACTTGTTCTTAGAGTATAAGCTCCCTAAATAGCCATCCATATCCAATGAGCATATACAAACATTTACATCCATTCATTGTAAATAACAAACATACATGCACCAAGTTGAAAAATAGGTCCCTAAAGAATCTACAACACCTGACTTCGAGCAAGAAACATGGAAGATGAAAAGTGTGCTAACAGTGATGCCCATTTTCAAGAAGAGTTGGAGTCTCTAAAGACAAGCATGACTCGCCTCACTAGCTTACTCAAGCAAATACTAGGAAATACCTCTGGTGAAAGTCCTCCTAACTGTGAGATTTATTATTCAGTAGACATGCAAGACTAAACTCTTTTTCTTGGTTGCAAGGACACAGAAACCTTCGGATTTCAAGAACTGTGAGATTTATTTTACCTTTTCTTTTTAGTTTATATGATGAATATGTTTGTTCACCTATGCTTATTTTTCCTATGATAGTTTATTTTAATTGCTAAAGTGGACTCTAAGTTAATATTATAGACAATCTATTGCTAAGTTTGATATCAAAACCGGTGTTGTGGTATATGAACTTGTGAAGCAACTGAGTTTAATAATTGTGGCGGATCTACGTTATTAACCTTAGGGAGAACATTTGAACAAATCAAACATGGACTGCGGACAGTCATGTTGTCAAGATTAATCAATTTATTTAGTTCTTAAAGCTACCATTCAATTAAATTACTAGTGCGGACACTGTGGTTATTTGATGGTTAGGGTTAGTTATACAGCGGATCTGTTAATTAACTAATATTAAGAAAGGATAAATATTCAGAATATAAAATTGATGTATCATATCAGTGATCAGTTCTATTTTTCATAGGTGGATGTTTACTTGAAACCAAAGTTTGCTCTCTTGATAATTTTCTGATTTTATTTTATTTCGCTTGATAGTTTTCTGCTAACTTTTGCTTTAGCCTAGATAATCTCCAAACCCCCCCCAAATTGCATATCATATGGCATAAAAATCTGAACTAGACCTTCCTCGTGGGATCGACCCCTTGCTTGTTCTATACTATCTTGTGTGTGGTGTTTTAAGTTAGGGTAATTAATTTGTGCGACCGCGACATCGCAACAATCCTCCTCCACCAACTTGTCTAGATCCTCCTGAGTTACCCCCTGGGGTGAAATTCCCACCTCTTTTCTGGAACTGTCCCAATGATTGTCCACTCTTCCCTTTCTTTGGAAAAGGAGGTCTCGCAATTGAAAACCCAAAATCTCTCCTCTTAGCACGAGTTGCTTGACTCTGCTCCACCAACAGCTCTAGTGTAGCTTCAGAAGAAGTATGATTCTGAGTGTTTACCATCTGGACTACTGTAGTCTCCTTTAAAATGCTATTATTTCTTCCATTTTCATTTTATCTTCTATAGATATGACATCTCTACTGATGACTAACTTATGGGCAGTGGGATCCCACAAGCGATAGCCTTTCACTCTATCAGCATATCTCAAGAATACACATTTTCTGGATTTTGAATCCAGCTTGTTAACTTATTGAGTATTGTACATCACGTACACAGGACTTCCAAATATATGCAATCGAGAATAATCAGCTACCTTCCCAGTCCACATCTCCATCAGTGTCTTCAGCTCAATTGCACTTGATGAAGATCAATTTATCACATATCAGGCGGTTTTGACTGCTTCTGCCTAGAATGGCTTTCCTAGACCTGTAGCCTTCAACATTGCTTTTGTTCTTTCTAATAGAGTTCTGTTCATCCGCTTTGCAACTCCATTTTGTTATGGAGTGTATGTTATTGTGAACCACCTTTCAATACCTTTATGTTGATAGTAGTTATCAAATTCATCACTGGTTTATTCTTCTCCATTATCAATCCTCAAACACTTGATCTTCTTTTTAGATTCAAGTTCTACCCGCGCTTTGAAGGTTTTGAAGACTGCGAGCACATCTGCCTTCCTTCTAATTGGATAAACCCAACATCTCCTGAAGAAGTCATCTATAAATGATACAAAGTATCTTGCTCCTTCCAAGGATACAACTGGTGCTTGCCAAACATCAGAATGAATCAGGTCTAAGATGCATTCGCTCGTAGATGTTGATGTGCCAAATTTCAACCTGTGTTGTTTACTTATAACACAGTGCTCACAAAAGGTTAGAGTAACCTTTGTAAGCCCACGGAGTAACTTTTTATCAGAGAGAATTTTCAAACCTTTCAATGACATGTGGCCTAGTTTTTTATGCCACATCATCGTCTTCTCTTCTGAAGGACTAGCTGATGCTATTGACGCCTCTACCTTATGATGTGTTTCTCTCATTAACACAAACAAGTTTACAGCAATCTTTCTTGCCTTTAATACCACGAGCGCTCTTTTAATGATTTTCATGATTCCATTGTCTATTCGAATCTTACAGCCAAGATTATCAAATTGTCTAGATTAAATTTTCTTGTATAAGCCTTTCACATGTCGCATTTCTAAAATAGTATGAATTGAGCCATCATACATCTTCAATTTGATGGTGCCAATGCCAGCAATCTCTAAAGCATGATCATTACCCATGAAAATTGAGCCTTCACAGATGGGTCATATGTATGAAACCAATCTTGATTAGGAGTTGTATGCCATGTTGCTCTTGAATCATTAACCAAACCTCAGTAAGCACTTTTCTATCTGTAGAGATTGTTGCTACTTCACTATATAAAACCTCCCCATCTTTTGGGGTGCTTGAAACACATCCTTAAGGTTTTGATAACTTTCCAAATGTGTGTTTTAGCCACCAAATGTTTTGATAACTTTCCATCTACATGTTTTGATAACATATCATGCATATTTTCAGAGTTAGTATCTCAATATGCAAGTGAATGAATAATGTAGGCAGTAGAACTATTTTTTTTTAATATCTCTTTACAACTTCTTAAATTTCATGCAGATATCTGATGAGGAATATAGTTGATTGGTGGCCCTTATTAGATTTTGTATGTAATGGAGTTATGAGATGTTAATAATTCATTAGAGATGTTAAATTGGTGGCTAAAATCCATGAATTCAACGAGACTATTACAAAGGTGAGATATCTAAAACAATAACAATTTAGGTCTAAGACAGTAACAATTAGACTTTCATGTGAATACTATATGTATATATATAAGAACTGAGTCATGCGGACACTTGCACATTGAGATACTAACTTTGAAAATATACATGATATGTGTATGTATGTTATGATAAGGAAATGAACATGCATAGAAAGTAACATATGTGTAATGAATGAATATGGATTCTCTATAACATTCGGCTTGAAGGGATCATAACCAAAAACTTCCTTGTGATTCAGGAGAAGCGACCAAGATTGGATCTTCTGTTGGGGGAGGTCACGAGACAAGCGGAGCACGTGTGTGATTTTCCCTCATGTTTGCACTTATACAATTTGAAGTTCTTCTGGTGAATGCATAAATGCCATGTTCAATGTAAATAAAGTCTAGCGTATTTACAAGACTAGCTTCGACTAATGGAATCCGTGATAGGATTGCCAGGAAATGAATTACAAGATTAGCTTAGAGTAATGGCATCCGTGATAGGATAGCTGGGAGATGAATTACAAGATTAGCTTCAGCTAATGGCATCCGTGATAGGATTGCCGGGAAATGAATTACAAGATTAGCTTCGGCTAATGGCATCCCTGATAGGATATATTATGTGGATTGTATGAGGTGTTGAATATTGATGATTGAAATAAGGTCCGGAATTATGGGACCTTGTGATGATGGGTTGATTGAGTAAATTGATAGTAGTCGATAACTTGGGATGTCCTAAATACAAACGAAACTTTGCCAAAATTTTGGTAGAATTCTTTACAAAAAACAATTACCCTCAAATTAAGAGCATATGTTGGGATCTTTTAGCGTTGATCAAATCATATAGTTGGGTCTGTTACAGCCTTCCTTCTAATTGGATACACCCAACATCTCCTGAAGAAGTCATCTATAAATGATACAAAGTATCTTGCTCCTCCAAGGATATAACCAGTGCTTGTCAAACATCAGAATAAATCAAGTCTAGGATGTATTTGCTCTTAGATATTGATGTGCCAAACTTTAACCTGTGTTGTTTACTTATAACACAGTGCTCACAAAAGGGTAGAGTAACATTTGTAAGCCTATGGAGTAACTTCCGGTCAGAGAGAATTTTCAATCCTTTCTCTGATATGTGGCCTAGTTTTTTATGCCACGTCATCATCTTCTCTTCTAAAGGGCTGTCTGATGCAATTGATGCTTCTACCTCATAATGTGTTTCTCTCATTAACACAAACAAGTTTGCAGATATCTTTCTTGCCTTTAAAACCATCAACGCTCTTTTGATGATTTTCATGATTCCATTGTCTATTTGAATCATACAGCCAAGATTATCAAATTGTCCCACAAATAAAATTTTCTTCTTTAAGCCTTTCACATGTCACACTTCTGAAATAGTATGAATTGAGCCATCATACATCTTCAATTTGATGGTGCCAATGCCAGCAATCTCTAAAGCATGATCATTACCTATGAAAATTGAGCCTTCACAGATGGGTCATATGTATGAAACCAATCTCGATTAGGAGTCGTATATCATGTTGCTTTTGAATCCATTAACCAAACCTCAGTAAGCTATTTTCTTTCTGTAGAGACTGTTACTGCTTCACTATATAAAACCTCCCCATCTTCTGAGGTGCTTGCAACACATCCTTGAGGTTTTGATAAATCTACACTGTTCTCTATAACCTTTTTAAACCAACAATCCCTTTTGTAGTGCCCTTTTCTACTACAGTTGTAGCATTTCACAGTCTTCTTACTTCTTGATTTGGACCTCCCTTGCATTTGACTCCCATTGGAGCCACGCTCCGGATATCTTCCTCTTGACATCAACAACGCCTCTATTTGGTTTGAACTATTTATGTCTCCCTTGTTTTTTCGCCTATTTTCTTATTCCAAATAGTGGCAGCAACATCATCAAATACTAAATAGTATGAGAGGATATTATTGGTCAAGTTGACAATGAGCTAATCATATGAATTAGAAAGACTTTGAAGTAGAAGCTTTGCATACTCATTTTCCTCTATTTGTTTACTCAAATTAGTGAGTTGTGAAAATAGAGTTCTTATTGTGTTGATGTGGTCAGTTACCGACGTGATTTCTGCCATGTGAAGGATATAAAGTCGCTGCTTTAAGAAAATCTTATTATGCAAAGACTTGAACTCATACAGCTTTGTCAGAGTATCCCATATCTCCTTAGCTCTTTTCTTCTCTGCCACACTTGATAACACTTCACCAGCTAATGCTATATGAATGTTAGTAATAGCATTGCCATCCATCTCATTCCATTTTGCATTATCAGTGATCTCCGCGGGCCCATCTCTAATTGTTGCTAAGCAATTGTCTTTCCTTCATTTTCCTCTATTTGTTGACTCAAATTAGTGAGTTGTGAAAATAGAGTTCTCATTGTGTTGATGTGATCAATTACTGACATGATTTCTGCCATGTAAAGGGTATAAAGTCTTCGCTTTAAGAAAATCTTATTGTGCAAAGACTTGAACTCATACAGCTTTGTTAGAGCATCCCATATCTCCTTAGCTCTTTTCTTCTCTGCCACACTTGATAACACTTCATCAGCTAATGCTATATGTATGTTAGTAATAGCATTGCCATCCATCTCATTCCATTTTGCATTATCAGTGATCTCCGCGGGCCTATCTCCAATTGTTGCTAAGCAATTGTCTTTCCTTCATTATCCTTTATTTGTTGACTCAAATTAGTGAGTTGTGAAAATAGAGTTCTTATTGTGTTGATGTGGTCAGTTACTGACATGATTTCTGCCATATGAAGGGTATAAAGTCTCCACTTTAAGAAAATCTTATTGTGCAAAGACTTGAACTCATACAGCTTTGTCAGAGTATCTCATATCTCCTTAGCTCTTTTCTTCTCTACCACACTTGATAACACTTCATCATCTAATGCTTTATGTATGTTAGTAATAGCATTGCCATCCATCTCATTCCATTTTGCATTATCAGTGATCTCCGCGGGCCCATCTCCAATTGTTGCTAAGCAATTGTCTTTCCTTAAAATTGCATTGATTCTCATTTTCCATAGTGAAAAATTTCTCCCATTGAACCTCTCAATCTCGTACTTTCCTTAAAAATGTCAGTTATTGCTGCTACTACTGTTGATTTGTCTTCTTTTCATTTGAGTCATTCATCTTCTAGTTTTTATTTATGGCATTATCGTCTAGGTCATGTTTCATCTTCTCATTTGAGATTTTTGGCATCCATAGGAGCTTTAAGAAATTTGCAACCTTGTGATATTTTTTATTGTAGTGGATGTAAATTGATGAAAATTTTCACTTTACCTTTTGATCAAAGTATTTCTGTTTCCTCTTTCCCATTTGACTTAATTCATTCTGATATATGGGAAACTTCTCTTGTTGCCACAAAAGGAGGGTCTTGATATTATGTTTCTTTTATTGATGATCATACTCATTATTGTTGGGTTTATTCATTGAAACATAATTCTGAATTCTTTGAGATATATACAGCCTTTTGAGCTCTTGTCAAAACTCAACATTCTACTATTATCAAATGTTTCAGGTGTGATTTGGGTGGGGAATACACCGTTAATAAATTTTTTGAGTTGCTTGCCTTAGATGGAACCATTCACCAAACTTCATGTACAGATACTCCTAAATAAAATGGTGTTACTAAAAGAAAACACAGGCACATTGTCAAAACTGTTCATTCTCTCTTGTTGTTTGCTTCTGTTTCTAGTGAGTTTTAAAGAGAAGTTTTCCCTACTGCTATAAGTTCGATTAATACAATCTCATCTTCTCATAGTTAAGGTTTTTCTCATTTTGAAAAGTTATATGGGTATGTCCCTGATTATTTCTCCTTTAGAGTTTTTGGTTGTACTTGTTTCGTTTTTCATCCTCATGTTGAACACAGTAAGTTATCCTCTAAATTTGCTATTTATGTCTTTCCGGGTTATGGTGAATGTAAAAAAAGGTATTGTTTTTTTTATCCAATAACTCAGAAACTTTATGTATCTCATCATGTTGTCTTTCTCGAACATGTACCTTTCTTTTCTATCTACTTATAGCTTGACTAGACCTGATATTATTCGTATAGATCCCTTTTTCTAAGGATTCTGATAGTTTATCATCTCATGTTCCTAGTACCTTAGATACCCCTTCTCATGTTCGACCAATATGTACTAATCATTCTGCAGGTACTAACACTTTACTCTCCGTCATACTTGAAGCTCCATTCTCATCTACAACCCCCTAAGCTTCGTCTAAGATTGTGGATCCACCTTTACGTCAATCCATATGCATTTATAAGTCCATAAAACATCCAGAATTTGCTTATTCTTGTTATTTTTCATCCTTTACTTCTTTCTAGCTTCTGTTTATTGTCTCTCTGAGCCCTCTTCCTATAAGAAGGCAATTCTTGATCCTTTTTTTACAGCAAGCTATGGATGAGAAACTTTCTACTTTGCATAAGACAAATACTTGGGATTTGGTTCCTCTACCTCCTAGTAAGTGTTATTGGTTGTCGTTGGGTGTATAAGATCAAGACTAATTTTGATGGGTCTATTGAGCGATACAAAGCTAGGTTATTTGCAAAAGGATACTCTCAACAATATGGTATGGATTATGAGGAGACATTTGCCCCAGTTGTAAAAATGACTACTATTCATACTCCTATTGTTGTAGCTTCGGTATGTCAATGACATCTCTCAACTTGATGTTAAAAGTGTCTTCTTGAATGGAGATCTTCAAGAAAAAATTTATATGACACCCGTCCTAGTGTTTCACATGACTTTGGGTATGTTTCTAAGTTCAAGAAAGCGTTATATGGTCTCAAACAAGCACCTAGTGCTTGGTTTGAGAAATTTTATATTGTGATCTCGTCTCTTGGATTTGTTTCTACTAGTCATGATTCTGTCCTTTTTATTAAGTGCACTGATGTAGGTCGTATTATTCTATCTTTATATGTTGATGATATGATTATTATTGGTGATGACATTCATGGTATTTTAATTTTAAAGTCATATTTTGCTAGACAGTTTGAAATGAAAGATTTGGGTTATCTTCGATATTTTCTAGGTATTGAGGTAGCTTACTCACCTAGAGGTTACCTTCTTTCTCAATTGAAATATGTTGCAAATATTCTTAAGTGAGCTAGACTTACTAATAAAAAGACTGTAGATACTCTCGTTGAGGTTAACGTAAGCTATTCTTCTTCTATTGGTCTACCTTTGACAAATCCTACTTTATACTGTACTATTGTTGGGAGCTTGGTATATCGCACTATTACTCGTCCATATATTGCATATGTTGTTCATTTTGTTAGTCATTTTATTGTTTCTCCTACTACAGTTCACTAGGCAACTATTCTTTGTATTTTATGACATCTTCATGGTACGGTCTTTCAAAGTCTTTTACTCTCATCAACTTTTTCCTTGCAGCTGTGTGCATACTCTGATGCTAATCATGAAAGTGATCCCATAGATCATAAGAAATAAGATAATCACCTAGAAAGATACAGAAACCGGTATCAGACTTACGATATTGTTTCTCAATCTTCAACCAAAGCAGAATATCGTGCTATGACATCTACTGTAACGACCCGACTTTTTCAAAGCCAAAATTGGTGAATTTTTTTTTTCCATTAAGTTATCAATACTTCTCACAATGACTTTCCATAAAATAGTAATTAGGTTCCCTTCCTTATCATGGCATCATACGGATATAGTTTTCGTAAATCGATATTCTCATAAAACGGTTACTCAATATACATGCCTATAATATTATATTCTCGTATTCATACATTTACATTACATCATATTGAAATACTCATACGTTTGCATTCATGTTTCATTAGTACTTAAAAGTGCATTCTCATTAAGGCTTTATATCAACATATTGCTTTAAAGTATCATTAAATTCCCTAACTAAAGCATGTTTTATAGTAACAAGTCTTATAATATAAGATAGTTTTAGTTTATGGTAAATACTCATTTTAAATGCAAGTTTATCCCACAACTCAAAGGATTGGTTGATGTGATTAACTATTGAAAGTGAAGAGACAAAAAAAGGACTAAGCTTAGATAAAAGATGCTGGTTCAATTCAAACTAGAACACCATTCGATTATTGGATCATAACTAGAGTTGTAGACCTTGGATTTAGTTCTGGTTTATCTTGATGGAAAGCTAAGACATAGGCCTAAAACTTTCATGAAGAGTTCAAGATTCAAATTGTAACATCCCCCATTTCTGGGATAAAACAACAATCTCATGTCAATAAAAAAAACAGAGTAGTTAATTTTTTTTTTGTATATACGTATTCATGGTCTTCGTATTAACATCTACCGGAATTTCGACGGAGTCCCCCCCTATACCGGAAGGTTCCAAGTTACCGACATGTAACCTGTTTACACTTCTAACAGTTCGCATCTCATAACTTAATTCCCGACCCAATCATCCTGGGTTTCAATTCCACAATTATACTCACACCTATCAACCATAATATTTATG
>Ga0307510_10003515_pt1 | contig 18268 bp, 6 predicted proteins | sample 12_EM_MG_FD_207224 | JGI IMG/M metagenome (GOLD analysis project Ga0307510, IMG submission 207224) | Populus trichocarpa ectomycorrhiza microbial communities from riparian zone in the Pacific Northwest, United States - 12_EM | ecosystem: Host-associated > Plants > Roots > Unclassified | place...
TTGGTGGCCCGTGATTAAATATGGGATAGCGTCTAGAATTTTTCTAGTATAAAAAAAATATCAAGTGATTGTAGTGTTTTAAAAAAAAGTAAGAGGAATTAAAAACTTTAATTGAGTTTAATAAACTCGGTTAATTAATAACATGATAAAAAAATAACAACAATAAATAAATTGATTAAAAAAAAATCAATAATTAACTTAAAAAATAAATACCTGAATGAAAACGTGACAACTCCATAAAAAAAGTTTAGAAATTTGTTTTTATAAAAATTATTTTTTAAAAAAAAACTATTTTGTAGCCAACAAATGGTAAACTCAAAACCTCTCCATTTCTCTATCACTTGTGCTATTCTTTGTGTTTTTTTTTCCCGTTGCTGTCTAAATATCGAAACTGATGTATATTCTAATTAATTAACAATTCACCTTATACATATACTAGATTAATCGTGGCCATAGAGGTAGAGTACTATACAACACCTCATTAATTTGTATGGACAGCTAAGTTGATGCATGTGCTACAGATGATTCGTACAAGCTGAGTATTAATATTTATTCTTTTCTCGTTTATTTTTGAACAAAGCATGCCCATAAGAAGGACTAGGTTAGATTAATAGAATTCAAAGTTTTTTTTTTTTTATATATATATATATATAGCACGACTGCATGTCCTCTGAAAAAACAGAAGATCACCTACTTATTTTCTGTGCCCTAGGAGGAAAACATCGTGTTCAAGTGGTTCCATAAATGAAGCCCTGCAAACAATGTTTGTCTGTTTTTTTGTTTCTCATGTGGTCATCTTTAATTCCTTTCTCTCCTTCTCTGTCTTTTTTCTTTTCTTTTCTTGAACATCTATCATTCTCCAAGTCGATGTTTTTTCAGGAATATACATGCTGCTGGGTGCTGGTAATCTCAGAGGCAGGCAGGATGACACGGTCTAGGGCTCTCCTTCAACGTACGTGGGTAAAGAACAAAGACATAATAATGATTTTTGTTGCTATTTTTAGCACAATAATCTTTTTGTTACACAGGTTTTTACAGCAGGGGGGCCTCGTATATTGATGTCTCTTAGAAGATAGTACGTACAAATTTTTGGAAAATTATTTACAACATGTGGGATCAATTGACAAGTATAGGAGTCCTCGGTGATTCCAAGAAAGCATGGCCATGGTCTGGTTGTTAGTTCGATGTCATATTTGTGGATATCAAGCATGCAAGATGGCAAAAATTTGGCCAATATATATATAGGACTCCATTTTTGTTTCTTTTATGTCTTGCAATAATTAAATTTGCCTTCTAAAAATAGTGATTAATGCCCGTGTTATGCTGCCAACAAGATTAAAAAAATTTCACATATAAAAAATATAATATTCAAATTAAATTTTTTTTAATAGCATCATTAAACTTAATTTAATAGGTCGAAGCTAAAAATTATGTTAAAATTTTTTATTTATATTTATTAATTTTCTAACAGTATTAGAAAGCTCGACATGGAAAGGAAACTGAACAAGACTACTCCATACTATGAGTAAAAATCCCGTCACAAAAAATGAAGTTTAATTTGTAGTACTTCACATAAACCAGAATGCTTATGATGAAGAATCAACTCATTTCATAAAGACTAAACTGGTTGACGCAACAAGTTCAAATAGTGTGATTGATATAGATTCTTATGCAACAATCTTTTTATTTTTTCTTCATCTTAAACAGATCAAAAGCAGATAATTTTTATTATCTGATTTAAGAATTGAATTTTTTAAGAAATATACACTTGAAGTTCATATGATAATCTCGTAGACATGCATGGAAAGGTCTGGTTCACTAATTTAGCCTGGTGGTGCGAGGATAAGAGCATTGAATGCAAAACACTTGCCGACTTGATAGGTTTGTTTCTTCTTCAGAATTTGATCCCACAAGCCAGCTACCGCCATTGATATAGGTCTAGGAAGTCAAGTCCTTTATGTAGTCTAGGCCTTTTCTATCCAACCTTCCTCTATCTTTTGGACCACACATGATAAAAAATTGAAAGGGATGCTGCTGCTAGAGATGCCTTCTTCAGACGCAATACTGTAGGGTCTCTAAATCGTTGGATTATTACATGGTAAATTGGTATCATGCAGCCTGTGATAAATAACGACAGACGCAGGAAAGCATGCCTAGACCCCATTTCTATTAAAGACTATTTTTTGGTCCTACTCCTACGTACTCCCTCAAGCCCATCAGTTTTTAATGCACGTCCATCGATCACATGGAAGGTTCAGTGTTGTGGCTGCGAGGCTGCTTGGAACTGTGTAGAAATGGTGTTTTTCATATTGTTTATGGATATTTTGATATTATAATGTTAAAAATAATTTTTTTAAAATAAATATATATTTTTAATATATTTTAAATAAAAAATATTTTAAAAAATAATCATAACTACAAGCATGATGAAGATAGAATTATGAATGACGAAGATAGAGTTATGAAAAGAGAGAGTTTGATGTATGGTGGGAAAAGGGAATGATTGTGTAATCTGTTGAATCATGATGATAATCACTATTGATCATGTTCAAAAGGTAGCAAGGTTGTTCTTATCTTTGAAAAGCATCAATCAAGTCCAAAGCTGCTGCCTTTTACCAGCTCTATCCTATAATACTGTCACTTTTAAAGCAGATTCTTAGGCATGGACCAATTTCTGATGGCAACAATTTGAAAAATAAAAACCCAGATGCCATGGCTACTCCAAGATATGCACAAGCACAAAGTCACGGTTGGGAGATATAAAAAGTGATCGGTCCTGTGACTGCGAGTGATTTGCTAATACGATGATGGTGACAAAATGAATATCTATGAATTTCTTTGACCTAATGCTGTTTTTTCTTCGAACATGGGAATTCTATTGTGTATTATGTATGAAAAATCGCCTATAGTTTACTCAATTTTATATTTTAGGATATTGTGATTGATTTAGATTTAGTTTCGATTCTATTGAGAGAAAATTTTAATTTTGAAGAGAGAAAAGTCATAAATCCAATATAGAAGGTTTAGGGTGTGTTTGGTTGTTTTTATGATATAATATATGGTGCTATTTGAGTCATTTCAATAACTTTGAAATATTTCGATGATGTTTTTTATAAAAAATTTTAAATAGAGATAAAATATAAAATTGAGTAAACTTTTTCTTTAAAATTAAATATAAAGTAAATATAAGTGCCTGAATTGTTATAGCCATGGAAATCGATGTCCAGAAGCTAATGCATGCCAATCAATTAGTCCATAAACAACCAAAAAGATGTTTAGGACCCCAAAAAATATACCTCAAATGTATGGCTGAAGCAATCTTGTATCAATCCTTCCAATCTACCTCTTGGAGTGCCCTGTAAGGGGACATTGTGCTTCAATTCTCCCAGAGACGAAGCTTGCTTGTTCATATCCACATTTAGAGGAGGGCTTGCCATTTCAGAAGCCAGGGAAATATCCATCAACAGCTGTGCCTCTGCTGTGGGTGAAATGGATGGCAGCATGTTGGATTTCTATCGCACCATTTCACTATATGGCGGGACCTTTCTCCTTCCTGTTAACATGTATCTGTCAAATTTGGGTCCCATATGTTTCCAAGAGACTAGACTAGAGATTGATATCAGGTCAGTATGGGTTTGCTGATGCACTGTGCTTGATCCAGATGGAGTCGCAGAATTTAGACGAAGAGCCTATGATAGTCAATGAACACTCCTGTCTTTTGTAACTAAGAAGCTGAATTTCCTAACGAGCTTATCATGGTTAGCCCAGGAAGAAAAATCTGTTCCTGTAAATGGTCCAACAGCCTGACGAGCTTGATATTACAGAGCTTCCAGTTATGGATTTATGGTTTGGCCATAAGAACCTACAAAAGATTTCCAGTTAGGTTCATGCTTCATTGAACACTCCTGTCTTTTGTAACTAAAAAGCTGAATTTCCTAATGAACTTACCATGGTTAGCCCAGGGAAGAAACTACCTGATATATAATCACAAAGTTATACCTGTTTGTGCTGTATCATTGCCTTTTCATATGCTTGTAGCAGAACAAATCCACGATCTAGCTGCAAGATGAGTAGCGTGGGCTCAGCAGGGAAGGCACATGGGGATGGGCTCAAGGTTTTGTGGCATGCTAGCTGAACTAGCTTGTTCCATGGATCAATGAGTTGTTACCATGTCATAACAAGATAATCAATCAGAAATGGTCTCAATATCTATGATAATAAACTTACAAGATATGTCATGAGATGATCAAATAAAAAAATTTCCACAGAGAAATATATTTATAAAATTATGCACTTTTAATTAACGAGTATAAAATGTCATGAGTAAACACTAATCTAACATATCTTTGTAACTGAGTCTCATCTTCTTGTGGTTTAAGAGTTTATCTTTCAAGTTATTAGTAGTCGGGATGCTAACAGTCCAGTTTTGTTTGGTTTGGGCTAAAAAATTCAACTAAACTGAGAGTTATAATTTCATGAGAATATAACCTGGAATGAATCGAAAACTAGTTCAAATGGAATTGGTTCGGTTTGATTGTTTTCTGGCATTAAAAATTGGGAGACCTAATACCTATTAAATAGGTTTTTTTTAATGGATATATATTAAATTGAGCTTTAACAATTACTTATTGAGTTTACTTATTTACACCCTTGGTTTTTTTAACTTTGTTTAGTTCGGTTTGGTTCAGTTTATTCGATTTTAGTCTTCTAAAATTAGAATCAAACCGAACTGAATTTTTTAAAAGATTTCTAATTAGTTTAATTAGTTTTTTTTCACTGTTCGGTTTAATAGTTTTCTTGGCTATATTTTTCTTAGTTTTCTTAATTTTTTAGTTTTTTTCTCATCCTTACCTGCCTATGTCACCCTTTCAGGTTCTTGTTATGCACTGTAAAAAATTTTCAATGCAAAAAAATAAAAGTGTGAGTGTTTATATGTTCTTTTGACAAAAAAAATATAATAAAAAATAAAAAGATTTATGCATGTATTTAATTAAATAAATGAAGAATCATTAACGATAATAAATGCAAAGAAAAACTCATTAATAATAATTGAAGATTAGATTAATTGAGAGATAGATGTGTATCTTGAATTTGATCGTGTTTAATAATTTTATTTCTTGAATTATTATTTTTATTAAATCGAACAATAAAAAAAACACACAAAAGAAAACGAGTTATATTAACCTTTTTTGAATGAAAAAAAAAGCTCAAGCATCGTCAATGTGTTTTCTAAGAGAATTTTTTAATATAAATTCAAAATTTGGCACATATTCAACGATTTTTTTATAAAAATATTAAAATAACAACATATTGTGCGTGGTATTTTTTTTATATACACCAATCAGATGTGTGGGATTTTTTTTTATATATCAAACAACAAATTCTTTTTTCAAAAAAAAAAAAGAAATAGGGATGGTGGGAGACTGAAATAAAAAACAACGTTATTTTTTTAAAAGTTCGATAATAAAAGGAGGGTTTTTTTTTTTCAAGTGAGACCTTTAAAAAATAAGGGATGAAATGATATTTGTTTTTAATTAAAGAGGTTGAAAATACATTAAAGAAAACCCACAAGCTAGGTGCGCAGGACTATCTAAGTGCTTGACTCATGCACCTGGTCTATGAAAAGAGACACGGTCCACTCACTAGCCCTTTTTTTCCAATATCAAATAGCACATAATATATCATCCATTCTCTTTATTTATTTTTAATATTAAAAATAAATAACACATTGTCTGTTAACCCAGTTTCCTGCAACCTTGTGGTCGATGGAAAATCAAGCATTAGGTTTTGTTTTACCCAAAAATATGATTTTGAACCTAATTTGACCTAAAATATTTAAAAAACAGCGTAAACATCTTGATAAATACATATACAAGCCTCAAATAACCTGATACCCAACCCAAAAACTCATAAAACCAACTTAAAACCAAAGAATTTCTTGAACTTGGACTTGAATTTACCAACTTAGACAGTTTAATGGGCAAGGAACACATAAGCTAAACCTTCATAATTGAATAATACTTATTATCATTAATATTTTTCATTACTTGAATCAATGTCAATCAAAACTTTATCTCTTTTTCACCATGATTCAATCATTCCCTCTTTTTTTAAATTAAAGAACGAGAAATAAAAAAATTAAAATTTTAGACTAAAATTGAACTTTCTAAATATTAAGAGACCAAAAGTTTATAATTTAAAAAGTATGATCAAAGTAAACCTTTTGACCCAATTTCAAAGATGCCATCTATTTTCTTTGCCTTTTTTCACTCTAGTCCATTTTTCCTTTCCTCAACAAAACAAATTTGATGCAATTGACATTTACAAAAGTTTGATGACCAAATATATATATATATATAAAAATCAAACAGTGAGTCCACGGTGAAATGGAAAAGGAAGCACGGTGTTTTTTTCCACATGATTTAGAGCTTGTTATAATATAATAATAAACATGCCTGCACGATGGAAATGGAGATACAAACAATAACCAGTCAAACTAAAAACTCCATGAACAGTCAAGAATATATGATTCTAATTTCTAAGGGTGAAAGAAACCCAGAAATCCTCTAATATGCACAAAGTAAAACAACTATGCATCCTCCCGGACCCATCTTACTGCCTTGTTTGTGTTGGTTCATCAGAACCCTGTGGTCGAAAAACATAAAAAGTATTGCAAGACAAAACATGACAGCAAAACACGAACTGTAACATCCGGTCATCAAAAAGGATATGGAACAAGCCTCACAAATCAGAACCACTGTTTCTAGATTGATCAAGCTCTTCAACTTTCGCTCCATCCTGATTACATACTGGATTGGCAGTCCTGTAATCCTGTTTTGATTGTGTCCCGGCTTTCTTCTTTACTGGTCGATCAAAAGAAGGAGAAGCGGGCCTGCCAAGCTGGAGTTCTGTAAAATCACCTGGACCAGACCATGTAAAACAAGGATACTGTCAGTAGTAGACTTTCACATCAGTAATGCTATCTTTAATTCAAAAGAAAATCCCAAGCAGGTTGAGTCAGCATTGTGGCCAAAAGGTTAATCCAGTTGGGCGACAGGTTCTCAAATATTTCTTCCCAGGGCCGCCCATTAATCAATCAGAAGTTTACGTTGTAACCAACCCAACCCTTGAAGAATTCATTTCAGGTTGTCTAAACTCATGGACATGGGGAAATCAAATAGAAAACACTAAGTGTTTATTAATTTGTGGTATGGATTCTACCTTCAGAAACTAGTAGAAGAAACTAAATTAGTTTGTAAGAGTTTCTCTACAGTGTTATTAACATAGGCTGGATTAGTTTATCTCACCGAATCAACAATCCACTTGAGGCAGTTCTCATATTCCAGAACCACACAAAAACCAGATGATCTAAATGCAGAATCAATCCAGCCTGAATAGGGTTGAGGGAGTTCATGGGTTGACCACAAAATACACTCATGCCCACATGAAGAGGCAAGAGTGCATTCCCTTGTTGTAATGAAGCCACATATTGTACAGATATTGAACGGATGAGTTCCAGTTTTCACCTCACAAGCAAAGTAAAACTCAAACTACGATGTAATCAACCTTGCAATTATTTGACCCAGATTCTAGAATCCATTAGAAAAGTAAGAAAAGAATGGCAGTCGAGGATTCTTTGGAATGCAAAAGCACACAGGTATCTGTATGGTCTGGCCCTCACAAAATTTAAATAACTGGATATCTGTTTCATGTTAGAACTGGCAAAAGCTTTACACAGAAAAATCAATTAAAATATCCTGACCAACACAGTAAAATGAGAAATTTCCAAATATGCAACTTTTGAAATCCTACAGCAAACGTGCAGAAATTTATAGAGAACTAGAGGGAAAAGGCAAATTTCATTTGAATTGCCTCAAATGCTTTGGTCATATGAGTCAAAAGTTAAAATTGATGGAAGTTTGAATCGTTGAAATAGAAAGCTAATCCAGTTCACCAAATATTCTTTTCACTGCATGTTAGCAAGTAAAGCAAACCAGCCTTTTCTACATACCTTCACCGGGTTGAAGATGTCTAGTATAATCACATGAAGCTGATATACTTGGACGCCTTTTTCTCACATAGTTTTCCTGCAGAGGCTTTGGGATTTGAAATGAAAACTGTGAGAGAGTTACACCATATGTCATATACTCTGGATGTTCAATTAAGTACCTGCAAAATCAAGGGATTTAACACCTAAAACAAGGATCACCCACAAGATTATCTAGCATCACATACATGTAGAGATTAGTTAAAATGTCATAAACAAGGGGCATGGGCTAGGCAATATAGGAATGTTCAAGTAAGAGGAGTGAACTTACTTTTGGACTTCCACCATTGAGCGAAGTCTCTTGCCTGATGGAGATTGATAGTACCTGAAAAATTGGAAAGGGGAATCACAAGGTATATACTGAAGAAACCATGATGGTAGCAACCACGAGTTTCCAGATTGGGACTGCTAGAGATCTTGATGCAGACATGTACATATTCAAAAATGGGAAAACTGATTAAGAGGACAATGCAAAGTGAGTAAAACTACATTACATCTGATAGAAGACAGGAGGAAGAGTAGCCAAATGACATTACAAACTTAGTTGTCATCATCAATTAAGACTTTAACCATTAGAAGAATACATAATACTCAAATACAGTTGAAGAGGAGTTGCTTGTGCTCTTAGAAAACATGGAAGGTTTTAAGGTTCTTGCTTAAGTTTCCATAAAATGGAAAATATGTGTGAAATTAGATTACAGAAGTGAGCAAACTATTATGTCAAGCTCAATAAAAGAGAGTTAAACAAATAGGTTGGGACACATACACATCTGCAAATTTGCTACTTCCTTCGCCCCTGATTCGCAGCAACCTTTGCCAGCCAGGAGGGGGTTGAGCTATGTTAGGTTTGTCAATAGCCCACAGCCTACTCCCATCTTGAGTGATGTCTGTTGGATCATCACATGATATATCAGGTCGCCACCCACGAGCAGTTTCACAGAAAAAAGGCTCTTCTAGAATATGTTCACGTAATTCTTCATATTTCTTCTTCGTTGGGATGAGTCTCCACTTAAAACATTTGGCACATTGTACAGTAAAAGTTCCTACAGATGGCAAGACTCTAGAAGGCACATTCGGGTCTGAATATCTTCTAAATGGACGCTGGAACTGAATAGGTTGAGGAACAGGTTCAATTTGACCAGCACCATTAGTCACAGGGTCATAAAGGACCAACTGTTTAGAGGAATCTTCAATTGATGGGTCATCAATATCCCCTGCATCATGAGAGTTATCCTCGTTTGAGGAAGAAACTTCTATGGGTTCCTGAAGAGTGCTCTGCAAATGACCTGTGTGACAGGAATCAGTGCAGCAATCTGCTTCCTTTTTTACCATACGGATAGTTTCTTCAGGACGGGACTGCATCTGAATATGTCTTAACCACCTAACAGACAGTCATAAAACTAGATCATAAATTTCACCAACAATGAAGAAATGATCTTCTTACATTTATTCAAATAGAAGGAAAATGTCAATAAAAGGAGGATTAAACATCCTTGTAAAAACAATTCTAAAGAAACAGCATAAAAATAATGCAAAAGGGCTTTCAAAACCCTTTCAAACATGACAAAGAACAAGATCTATATCAACATTTTGATAATGATCATGGTTCAGATCGAACCAAAAAAGGGTAATGTACCGGTATAATTATAAAATGATGTGGGATTAACATGCATCATTTGCTTCTTCACACATGCATAAGTAGTTTAGGTAAAGAAACCATATTCTTCTTCTGTAACAGACCACCCCCGCCCAAAAAACAAGTAGAAGCAAGCAGAAGGCAAAATAATTAAGCTCATCTATAATTATGGACATAGATCAAGTAACCTAAAAGATCATAGCTCACTAATTTATCACCCCAGTTGTTCACCATTAACACGTTAAGTTTTCATCAGAGCATCCATGCATCACTTATACAGGTAGGATAAAAATTAAAAAGTGCCTAAGCAGCATGCAATAAAAAATGAAAAATCCTCTAATGACAAATCAGAATACGTAAAATCAACATGGATTACCAACCTACCTATATATGCTCTTTAAAACATGAAAAAAAAAAAATTCCTCCTGTAACCTGCACAAATGAAAGAAACTCAATAATATCAATCTAGTCTGAAGACTCTGGACCACAACAAATATTGAAAAAAAAAAATACACACACAACCACAAGATTTTCCCAGTAGTTGAACTCAATGTTGCATGTTGCCCAAAACTAAACAAAATTTAAAACCCTCCTCCCCTATGTAACTACTCAACCAGACAGTAAGCGTAAATTAAGATATTTGACTATATTAGTAGGATCTAAGAGCAAGCAAGAAATATTGAAAACAACCATTTTTAGCATAAAAAAACATCGACACTGACAAATCACACTTTCCCGAAAACCAACACAACAGAGACATAAAACCTCCAACAATGAAACCCCATGATCACAAACCAGCTCGAATTCCAAACTTTTCTCTTTCTCAGTAACCAAACAAGCATTAAGGCAACAGTACCTGATCTGATTGACAAAGCAGAAGATCCAAAACACAGCAAGAAAAAATCACAACTTGGAAGAGAAACAGAGAAAGAATCAAACATACACAGTTGGTGAAGATGATGTGATCGGAGCCGTTGGTTTGCATGAGCATGGACTGGATCGTAGGGTGAAGAATGTGCAGGAGAAGTGAGAAAAATCTTTTTTTTTTAATGTTTTCGCAGGTTACAGACTCTGGATTTTGTTGTCTCCTTCTTCCCCAGTAGTCTTTTTTAATATTTCGAATCTATAAAAAGGTCATGTTTTTAAGGATGATAAAAAGAAGAGCCCATAGAAATATAAATTACCATTTTTAGTTCCATTTATTTATGACTCTTACTGTTATAGTTTTATTTTTAATAACTTAAATGAGTCCTTGTATTTTAAAAAATAAACAGTTTAGTCCCTTTTCAAAATATTATGGTCTGTTTGTAACTTTGGTATCTTCCTTCGTGAGTTTTTTATTATTATTATTAACGTAGGTGTTCGGGCCAGCTTGCGTGTACTTCGACTAATCTTACGGGACTTGTTTCCTCGATAAATGAGTCTTTGTTATTTCATCATCCACGTATAACTTATTATTCTTTTTATGAGTTTTCGGTGTTGAGGTGTCATATATTTAATAGTTGTTATTTTTAAAATATTTTTCTTTCTAATTTTTTTATCTATTAAGAAAAATGACAAATATAACTATGATACAAGTAAATTAAAAAAAAAAAGATAATAATAATAAAAAGGCAAACAAATGGCATCAAACCAATAAGGTTATAAAATGTCATTGATCAAACTTAAATAAATAGGCTAATTAATACTTTTTGGAACAAGATGGACTAGATTACTTGTTTCTTGACAGTCTAAGGACTAAAGTTAATTACATAAATTATTAGTTTTTTGTTTTTTTTCCTAAGAGATAAAGAAGGTATTCTAACATGGATAGATTTATGTGTAATAGATTGAATTAAAAATAGAAAACAGACAAGCCACTGCATGAATGGCATGAACACAACTTATTTTCTAACATAATAATTTAACAAATTGGTTTAGGTTATCTAGGGGAGGGCTTGTTGGCCACAGCTCATCAATGTGCTTGTGCCAGCGTTAACATGCAAGTATTATTTAATAAATTAATCTTCTTTTCTTTTGAATTATTAACATTAATTAACAAAACACTATTCATAGTGTTTTATTTTTATTTTTTGGATTAGAGTAATTTTTATAGGTTGTTTTTATATGGAATCTACTGATTAATAAAGTGTTTGTGTCTCTTTATGAGGTTTCCAGGGTCGGTTTTTTATGTTCTTTTCTAATCGGTTTTTTTTAATGTTGTTTTTCAACACTTGGTTAATTAAGAATTTAATTTCATAATTTTTTTTAATTTTTTTTTTGTTATCTTGGACTCAGGATCCGGCATGTGAGTTTGATAAGTTAACTCGGGTTGACTTGAGTAATTTTTTCTGATTATGTATTTATTTATTTATTTTCAATTTCATTATTCAACATTGAGTTTATTGAAAATTAAACTTTATTATTTGTTTTGATTTGATTTTTATTAGGTTGTCATAGTCTCATGATCTGGTATGCAGATTGACAAGTTAGCATGGGTTAGCCCGAATCAATCAAATATGTTGTCATTTTGATATTTTTTTAAAAAATATATCATATTGAATATTTGTTTTGAGTCAAACTACATTTTTACTAGACGTTTGTGGTTGCTTTTGGAATCGTTAAGTTGATTGGGTCACATCGAGTTAATCCCCAAATATTTTTTTAAAAAAATATACTAATAGCAACGTCTAGATATTTTTTATGTTGAATTTTTTCTCTGTTAAGGTTGCATGACAACACAAAAAGAGATCATATGCGATGTCAAAGCAGCGACTCAAAAGGCAAACCAAATAAAATATCATAAAGTGAGCATTTCATGCTTATATTTAATCAATTAATTTAATTAAATTAAAAAAATCTCTTTAAAAAAGCTAAATTTAAAAAAGAACAACAAATATAAATATCTAAGATAATTCAGGTCATTTTCAAAATTAGTACAAAATCATATAAAAAGCAAATAAAAAAAATAATAGAGTTCAATCTCCAAATGAATAAATGTTAAATGATGAAATTAAAAAAATATGAGCTTAAAAAAAAATAAGCAAACCTGAACAAATCTTTTAAACTTGGGTTAATCTCCCAAACCCGCAACCCATGAAATCCTAGAATCGAGCTTAATCGAGAAGCTCAATTCCCCGCTAATTTAATATTGAAGGATAAAATCGGATAAAAAACTATTAATTTAATAAATTTTTCAAAATAAAAAAAATAACAATAAAAAGAATGAAGATAAAATCTGATAGAAAAAAAAAACTAAAGAAGAATGAAGTCAAAAAACAAATTATTTTGAATAAAAAAAATAAAGATCAAATTTGATAGATAAAACAAATTAAAAGGTGAAATAGAAATAAAAATCTAATTTTATAAATTATTTCAAATAAAATAAATAGTGATAAAAAAATAGAGACCAAATTTAAAGAAACAAACATTAAATTATTGCTTTGAAAATTTGAAGAGTCAAGTGTGGAAATCGAGAAAAAAAGAGAAAAAAATAATAATCAACAACAAACTAGAAATCAGTAGGGGTGAGCAAAAAAACCGGAAAACCGATTAAACCGAGAAAACCAGAAAAAAAACCGGAAAAACTGAACCGGAAAAAAAACCGATTAAACCGATTACATTTTTGAAAAAACCGGCCGGTTCGGTTCCGGTTTTATAAGCAAAAAACCAAAAAAACCGAACCGAATCGACAAAACCGGAAAAAAACCGAGCCAAACCGGAAAAACCGAGCCAAACCGAAAAAAAATGAGCCAAAACCGAGAAAACCAAGCCAGAACCGGTTTGAACCGGTTTTTGCCCTAAAAAAACCGAACCGAACCCGATCGGTTTGACCCGGTTTCAGTTCGGTTTTGGTTTTTTTTTTTTAAATAAATTCGGTTTGGTTACTTTTTTTTATAAAAACTGAACTGAACCAAAAATGATCACCCCTAGAAATCAGTAAGCTACAAATGCCATTTAAGGAGGCAGGGGCCACTGAGATGATTTATACGATGTCAAAAAAGGTTATCTTTGGCTTCCAAAATCCATCACACACGTTGCCTAAATACAATAGAGCGGTGAACAGATGCCCACGAGCTAGCTATTTTTATGTTCTAATATATTTGTTAAAAACCAAAATACCCATCAACCAATTTGATTATAACTAAAAAAAACTAGAATAAAAATACAAAAAAACCCTTGAATATTAGTTAAAGAAATTTTGTTTTTATAGATAATATAATTATTTTACTGTGCTTAAAAAAAAAAATTCAAAAACACCCCTAAACATCAGTTATATAAATTTTGGTTTTTAAAGGTAATTTAATTATTTTTCTATACTTTAAAAATATAAACAAATCTCGAGTTCTGATTCAATAATAACTAATAGATCTTAAAAAAGAAAAAAAAAACCCTCTAATAACCGGTCTAATGATTTAGTTTGTAAAGATAAAATCATTATTACATTCTTCTAATCCCCGATGCACCGAAAGTGTATGCACAATGAAACCCTAAGTTATATATATATATATATATATTATTTTTTATAGACAATTGGTAGAAACTGATAACTAGCACAATTTCCCTCGACACCGAGTTGACCAAAACAACCATCCTGAAAGCAATCTGTGAAAAAGAAGCAGATTGAAGCAAGACCTGATGGGATGATTCTAGAGAGTGGGATTGTTTTCAACTTCTTGTTCCTAATTGCCCTCCATTGTCGAATGGTCAAACGTTAATGACCTCAAAAAACCGAATACAAATTCTCTATGAACAATAATCAAAGGAATTCAACGGAGAAGTAAAACCACAGTTAGACCCAATTGAAAGCTAACATTCAAATAGGTCAGATCTGATCAATTCTGTACTCTCTCTGCAACTTTAAGCTCTCCTCTGCATGCATGCAATTTGTACAAATCTGTTCAGGTTTCCTAGAAACCAAGTAAAAAACACACGCAATATTGGATATACATCTGCCTAAAATGTTCCCGGCCCCAGAAAGGTAAAGGAAACAGAAATTTACAGAATTTAATCTAAGTAATTCAATTAATTGAGTTTTCTTTCCTCTTTAATTCAGAACTGCAAAAATCATCCTGCCTGATGCATGACTCGATTTCGCTTTCACTACCTCCATATGCAAACATTGTGGTATACACAAAGTTCGTTCCATGGCCATAAAAGCAATCATCAACAAAATCAGCATGTAGAAATTAAACAGATGATCATTGGGAAAGGAAATGTCCATTTAAAAGGCTTTAAAATATTTTAAATATATCATCAAAATAACATTTATGGCGATACCAGGTGTCTGAGAAGAACAGCTACTGTAGATACTGATACTAATTCTGAATGCTGATAACTACACGCGCAACAAAGAAGAAAAACCACTAACGTTATCTAATAGCATGAATGAGATTCAAGATAGAGATCCACAGTAATCATACCAGATGCTGGCCAGCCCTAAAAATTTACGGTATTCCTATTCCTCAAGACAACAGCAGCCAAATAGAAAAACACAGCTAAAACAAACATGCACTTTCCACACTCTACAAATAAGATATATCTCTTGCCACATAACAATTTGTTCAACTTGCAACAAAAGTTAAAACAACAATGCAGAGGAAAATCCCTAATGCATAAGACAGTATGCATAAGAGTTGATTCTCCACATGGATAACTATATGCATCTGTAAAACAAACAGCCTTTGATTATCCTACTGTTGCTAAGTGGGGTTCAGGTTAAAGAAGTAATATATATGTAAATCCTTCCATAGTCCACACAGGTTCAATAAATTCATCACTGAAGGAGATAATAGCACACAATTGTCAAATGTTTGAAATACTCTCACCAAAACTAAGCAGCTCTGCTTGGTAGGGGTGGGGGGACTTTATCAGCTATCAACACCACAAATCATAAATTCCCCGAAAGAATTTTCTATTATAATTATGAATTTCCTACTTGACAGGACAGCAATCGAAAAATCACAAAATATGAAAGGAAAAAAAAAAACCCATGCTGTCATGAATTTCGTCTTGATTACTTACTCTCTTTCCCAAATATCTAATGAATGCTAACTAACTTAAAACATAAAACTTCGGGATTTTTTTTGTTGCCAGGTAATAATCAAGCTTACTATCAGTCGAACTATTAAATTTCCTATAATTTAAAAAATAAAATCTATCAGTTTGCACCCCCCCCCCTACACACCCACAAAAAAAGAAAGAAAGAACCTCTGCTCTCAGCTGTGCCCAGAATGCATTTCATTTCCTGTTCCGCAACTAAGCTCATTATAGAGCTATAGTGATCCATTCCACATATCAATTAATCCATCAAGAAACAAAGAATAAATCAGGAACATAAACCAGCAAAAATAAAGAGTATAACAGATAAAATAGCAACCATGATTAATCGTTAAATCACTCAATTATTACTGAGTAATAAAAGCTCAGAACTTTAACATTCATACTAATAATTAAACCATCCATAAACCAGCATAACAAAGTTCACAACTTTAACATTTATACTAATCAATCCATACGTTTAAACCCCCCCATAAAACAGTCAAACCTAACAAACCCCATTGCTCAGAAAGATGTAGATTCGACAGATAAGCACAAACCCATGATAGAACAAGAGAAACTACGATCTGGGTTGGAATCAGAAAGGACTAAGGAGCTGATGAATCTGTGGTTTAGGCTCAGAGTTCATTCCAATGATAATAATCATAGGAATGAATCCATAGTGAGTGATAACTTTGGCCTTTTTAAATGACCATGTGCTCCATTCTTTGAAATACTGTGACGCTGATTTCTCTTCCATGCCTTTTGCTCCCTTGCCGCTGCTGCTCTTGCCTTTTGTCTTCAGAGAAACCCTAGACGCCATTGATTATTTTTTTCCTTTATTTTTTTGGGGGAGGGTGGGTTAGCGCTGTTAAGAATTGAAAACCTAGAACAGCCTTATATTTATGTGTTGGATTTTAATTGTGTGACGTGTTTGGTGTGACTGATTAACATATCAAGATTAGAAAGATTTAAATGGTTTATAATTTATCATTTTTTAGTTTATATTATTTTTTGCTAATTATATCTTACTTTTAAATTGATCATAGCTACTCATCAAGTATTAAAAATATAATTTTCTTCTTCTTTTGAAGTATTTATTCATAAAAAAAGTATTTTTTAAAAATAGATTGACATATCAAATAATTGATCACTCGATTTTTTGTTTCTTTATATAAATTTATAGCAGTGATCATTTTTAGTTTAGTTTGGTTTTTATTTAAAAAATAACCAAATTAATTTTTTTTTTTAAACAGAAATCAGTTCAAATCGACCGGTTTCAATTCGGTTTGATTATTTAATTAAAAACAAAAAAACTATATTGTTTTTTTGAGGTTTTTTTTTTAATTTCTAATAGGTTTGGTTTCGGTTTGACTCGGTTTTTTTTTGTTTGGTTTTTTAGTTTCAAGCTTATGAAACCGAACCGAAATGGTTAGTTTTTTAAAATATTTTAATCGGTTTAATCGAGTTTTTTTTTTTATTTGATTTTTTAGGTTATTTTTTTCTAGTTTTCTCGATTTAATCAGTTTTTTTTATTTTTTCTTGTTATTTTAAATTTATATTAGATTTCGAATGTTTGAAATTAATGTCACAGTTATATTAATGAGAAATTTTTTAAAAAAATTGTCAACTAAAGAATAATGGAGTTTTTAATCAATTCTTATGGACTTGTTTATTAAAACAAAGCTTCCTTCCAATATAGATTACTCAAGCACCATTTCATTGTACAAATTTGCCTTATTTCAATTCTTTTAATTGGATTTGAGGTAATGTAAATAATTAAATTCAATTATTCTTTTGAAGTAGCATTGACACGTCTAATAATTTATCACTTGATCTATCATTCTACAATAATAATGTTTTAATCAAGAATTATGGATTTATTTATTAAAAACTAAGCACCCTTTTAATGCTCGAGAACCTTTTCATTGTTAATTTTGACCTTCTTCGATTATTTATTATTTATTATTGGATTTTAAATGGTGTAGATAATTGATTGTATGTTTATCCCTTTAATTAATCAAAATCAAACATGCTTATAAAATATATTTAAAATAAAAAATAATATAATATTAAACAAATTTTTATAAGTATACGAAACTTTATAAGTATATGAAACCAATATCATACGAATCTTTGATACTGTTTATTTTGTTTTAAGAAAAGTAGTTTTCAGAAAAATATTTTTTAAATTTTTATATGTTTATTTATTATTAGAAAAGTTGGTTAATAAAAAATACTTTGCAATCAAGAAAAAATTTAGCTTGATTTTTATAAAAAAAAATTCTTATATTATAAACAAAATACACTTTTTAGAGGTTATGAAAAATTTAAAAAAATATCATGTTATTTATTGATTATATTAAATATGGTCCTCAATTTTTTGATTGTTATATATTTTGTTTTGAATTTTTTCTCTCAATTTTATCCTTTAAATTTTGATTTAATTTGATTTTTATATCATATTTAGTCTTTATTTTATTATTATTATTTCCTTTCTTATCCTTTTCTTAATTGAGGTTTTTATCTATTAAATTTAATTCTCATTCTTTTAATTGCTATTTATT
>Ga0307510_10003516_pt1 | contig 18267 bp, 13 predicted proteins | sample 12_EM_MG_FD_207224 | JGI IMG/M metagenome (GOLD analysis project Ga0307510, IMG submission 207224) | Populus trichocarpa ectomycorrhiza microbial communities from riparian zone in the Pacific Northwest, United States - 12_EM | ecosystem: Host-associated > Plants > Roots > Unclassified | place...
CCCCGTATGCTACTCCTTCTTGCGCTTCACAATCTGCGCCGGCGTGCCTTGCGCAACGATCTCGCCACCCCCTTCACCCGCCTCTGGCCCCATGTCGAGAATCCAATCGGCTTCGGCCATGACATCGAGGTTGTGCTCGACGACCACTGCAGTATTGCCCGCGTCGACCAAACGGTGGAGTACGTGGATGAGCTTCTCCACGTCGGCCATGTGGAGGCCAACGGTCGGCTCGTCGAGTACGTATAGCGTGTGCTTCGGCTTCTGCCGTGGGCCCGCTCGAACGTTATCGCGGACCTTGGACAGCTCCGCCACGAGCTTGATGCGCTGAGCTTCACCGCCAGACAGCGTCGGGCTCTGCTGACCCAGAGTCAGATAGCCCAATCCCACATCCTGTAGCAGCTTCAACGGATGAAGCACCTTTTGATGGGCCTGGAAGAATTCCACGGCATCATCGACGCTCATCGACAACACATCGCCAATACTCTTCTCGCGCCACAGGACTGACAGGGTTTCCGAGTTGAAACGCCGTCCTCCGCAGACATCACACAGCACTTTGACGTCCGGCAGGAAGTTCATCTCAATCGTCTTGACGCCCTGTCCCTCGCACGCGTCGCACCGTCCACCCGCGGTGTTGAACGAGAAGCGACTCGAGGTGTATCCGCGAATGCGAGCTTCCGTGGTGCCCTCAAAGATGCGTCGGATGTCATCCCAGAAACCAATGTAGGTGGCGGGGCATGAGCGTGGCGTCTTGCCGATCGGTGTCTGGTCGACTTCCAACACGCGATCCACGTGTTCGATGCCGCGAATGGCGCTGCAACCAATCAGGTCCCGTGACTTGGTGCTGGGCTTTTTCTGCCGCGAGCCGTTGCCGTTGGTATCAATGAGCAGTCGCCGCAGGTTGGTATAAAGCACATCCCGCGCTACTGTCGACTTGCCCGAGCCAGAGACGCCGGTCACAACCACGAGTCGTCCCAGCGGAATGGCAACGTCCGTTTTCGTGACATTGTGTAACTGCACCTTCTCCAACTTGAGGTGGCGGGTCTCGCCATTGACCGCGCGTAACGGCTGTGCCGGATGCTGCAGCGGTTCGCGGAGGAATTTACCGGTCGTCGACCGGGGGTTACGAATCAGGTCATCGACCGTGCCCGCTCCCACGACTTCGCCGCCACGAACGCCCGCCTGCGGGCCGAGATCCAGGACATAGTCTGCGCGTCGGATAGTGTCTTCGTCGTGCTCCACCACAACCAGAGTATTTCGCTGGCCGGACAACTGAGTGAGCGCACCGAGCAGCACCTCGTTATCACGCGGGTGCAAGCCGATGGTGGGCTCGTCCAACACATAGCAGACGCCCTGCAGGTTGGAGCCCAACTGCGCAGCTAGACGGATACGCTGGGCTTCACCGCCCGACAATGTCGGTGCTGAACGATCCAACTGCAGGTAGCCCAGACCAACGCGTCCCAGGAACTGCAGGCGTGCTCGGATCTCCGCCAGCAGATCGCGCCCGATCTGTGTCTCACGCGGGTTCAGCTTCAGCTTCGAGAAGAACTCGCTCGTACGTTCCACGGAGCCGCTGGCCAGCGAGGCCACGGAGCGGTCACGGAATCGGACGTTGAGCGCGATGGGGTTGAGTCGTTGCCCGTCGCAAGCCTTGCACGGCGTGGGATCGTGCTCATACCACTCGTTCCACCAGATCTCTTCGCCGCTCTGTTCCTCGTTGAAACCGGTCATTTCCACGCCGGTTCCAAAGCAACTGTCGCACCAGCCGTGCTTGGAGTTGAATGAGAACAGGCGTGGATCGAGCTCCGCAAAGCTCTTTCCGCACGAAGGACACGCCCGTTTCGTGGAAAACACCACGACCTTGTCCGACTTCGGTCCGAGAACGTGTACGAGTCCCTTCCCGAAATCCAGAGCGCGTGACAACGCCTGGTGCAACTGCGTGTCGTGCTTCGCATCCACATCGACCTGCGCAACCGGCAGCTCAATAGTGTGCTCCTTGAAGCGCGACAGCCGTGGCCATTTCGACGTTGAAATGTTGGCTCCGTCGACGCGCAAAACCTTGAAGCCCTTTTTGGCAGCCCACTTGGCCAGATCGGTGTAGTAACCCTTGCGGGCGACCACGAGGGGCGCGAGCAGGGAGATGGTTTGTCCCTTGTAGTCACGCAGCAGGCGGGCCGCTATGGAGGCCGAGCTCTGCGGCTCGATCGCTACATTACAGTCGGGGCAATGTTGCGTACCGAGTTTGACGTACAGCAGGCGGAGAAAGTGATAGATCTCCGTCAACGTGGCCACGGTGCTCTTGCGCCCGCCGCGGCTCGTGCGCTGCTCGATGGCCACAGTCGGCGGAATCCCGAAGATGGCATCCACGTCGGGACGGGCGGCCGGTTGAACAAACTGCCGGGCGTAGGCGTTGAGAGACTCGAGGTAGCGGCGCTGTCCTTCGTTGAACAGGATGTCGAAGGCGAGTGTTGATTTACCTGAACCCGACACTCCTGTAATGACTGTGAACTTGTCGCGCGGGATCTGTACGTCGATGCTCTTGAGGTTGTGTTCGCGAGCGTTGTGGATGACGATGGAATTGCGGTCCACGCCGTTTCCATAGTGCGTGGCCGGTTCCGCCACTCTCGAAATCGCATTCGTCAATGCTGTCCCAGCCGGAATGTCTTCGGACAGTGCCTTCTCATAGGCGGCAAGCGCCTGTCCCGTGTACGAACGATCATGAGCCGAGACCTCTGCGGGCGTTCCGGTACAGACGATCTGTCCGCCGCCGTCACCGCCTTCAGGTCCGAGGTCGATGATCCAGTCGGACGTGCGGATGATGTCGAGGTTGTGCTCAATCACCAGCAGCGAGTGGCCGGCAGCCAGCAACTTGCGGAATGCACGCAGCAGCTTGGAGACATCCTCGAAATGCAGGCCTGTGGTCGGCTCGTCGAACAGGAACAACTTGCCGCGATGAGTGGTGCTCGAGAGGACGGTGCCCGCTTCCGCGAGATGGCCCGCCAACTTGAGTCGCTGCGCCTCTCCACCTGATAGCGTGGGCACCGGTTGCCCGAGCTTCACATACTCCAGGCCAACATCCGCCAGGGGCGCGAGCCGCGCCGCGACCTCCTTGGAGTCGGCGAAGAAGGCGAGGCCCTCAGTCACGGTCATATCCAGAACTTCGGCAATGTTCGCGCGCAGGCCGTTGACACCCTCACGCTTGATGTCCAACACCTCATCGCGATACCGCTTGCCGTTACAGTCCGGACAACGCAAATACACGTCCGAGAGAAACTGCATCTCAACGTGCTCGAATCCATTACCCGAACAGGTCGGGCAGCGGCCGTTTCCGGAATTGAAGCTGAATGTGCCCGCGGTGTACTTCCGCTCCAGGGCCGCAGGCTCGGACGCGAAGATCGCGCGGATCGCGTCGAACGCGCCAACATAGCTGGCAGGATTGGAGCGCGTGGTGCGCCCGATCGCGCTCTGGTCGACCATGACAATGTCATCGACCAACTCGGCGCCCTTCAGGCCAGTGAACTGACCCGGTGCTTCGGTGGGTTTGCCCCTGTACTTCAACAGCGCCGGATAGAGAACGTCCTCGACCAGTGTCGATTTGCCGGATCCTGACACTCCGGTCACGCAGACCAGGCGTTTCAGCGGGATGCGGACGTCGATGTTCTTGAGGTTGTGCTCGGTGACGCCGTGCAACTCCAACCAGCGGTTGGAGACGGCCTCGGCGACGACTTCGCCGCTGACTACAGATGCAACCTTGGCCGCCTTCGCTTTAGCCCCCACCTTCTTGCGCCCACTCAGATACTCACCCGTGAGCGACGTGCCGCTGGCCCGGATCTCCTTGGGCGTTCCAAAGAACACAATGTGTCCGCCGCGCTCGCCCGCGCCGGGACCGATATCCAGAATCCGGTCCGCCTCCAGCATGATCTGCGGATCGTGCTCAACCACAATCAGCGAGTTGCCGGCATCGCGCAGCTTCTTCATCACGGAGATGACGCGCTGCATGTCGCGCGGATGCAGGCCAATGGATGGCTCATCCAGCACGAACAGCGTGTTGACCAGCGAGGTGCCCAGCGCAGTGGTCAGGTTGATCCGCTGCACTTCACCGCCGGACAGTGTCCTCGACTGCCGGTCGAGCGTCAGATAACCCAAGCCAACATCCGAGAGATAGCTGAAGCGCCCGCGGATCTCACTCAACAACAGGTCCGTCGCTTCGTCCAATGGCTGTGGCAGCTTCAGCCCGGAAAAGAACTTCACTGCACGATCCACAGGCAACAGCACCACGTCATGGATCGTGAGCCCCGGTATTGTGTTGAGCGTCTCGTCACTCCACTGCGTGCCCTTCGGCTTGAAGCGTGGCGTGTTTCCAAGAACTGAATCCGCCAACGCGCGATCACCGATGCGCCAGAGCAGAGCGTCGGTCTTCAGTCGGGCGCCGTCGCACGTCTCACACGGTGTGTATGATCGGTAGCGCGACAACAGCACGCGTACGTGCATCTTGTAGGACTTGGTCTCCAGCCAGGCAAAGAAGCGCTTCGCGCCGTACCAGACGCCTTTGTTCCAATCGCCTTCACCCTCAATGACCCACTTGCGACGTTCCGCGCCGAGCTCCCGCCACGGTGTATCGATCGGGACGCCCCGCTTCTTGGCGAACTTGATCAGATCGTCCTGACATTCTTTATAGGACTTCGTCTGCCAGGTCTTGATGGCGCCGCCCCGGAGCGACTTGCTTTCATCCGGAATGACGAGACCGTAGTCGATGCCGATGGTTCGACCGAAGCCGCGGCAGCTTTCGCAGGCGCCAATGGGCGAATTGAAGGAGAACAGGCTCGGGTTGGGCTCGCGATACGACAGGTCGCATTCGGCACAGTGCAGCTGGTTGGAGTAGCGCCAGGTCTGCAGGGCCTTTGGAGGATCGGAGTCGTCTACAACTTGTACGTTGACACGGCCCTGACCAACGCGCAGCGCTGCTTCGAGCGATTCGAGCACGCGGCCGCGATCCGCGCCGGCGATGCGCAACCGGTCCTGAACAACGCACAGAGTGGTTGTTGTCGCGGACGCTGAGCCCTTGCCTTTGCCGCGCTTTTTCGCAGCCGCTTTGCCTGACTTTTTCGTGGCACCGGCCGAAACCGCGCCAGACGCGGCGGCAGTGACCTGCGGCTCACCAAAGAACCGCGTGTATCCCTGCTTCTCCAACAACCCCCGAACCTCCACTTCAGTGAAGTTGGAGGGCACAGGCACCGGGAAAGTGATCAGCAAACGCGGATCGCCCGCTTCGTTGGCGCGCGCGTGCAGGTCCGCGTAGATGCTCTCGGAAGAGTCACGCCGAACGGGCTTGCCACAACACTGGCAGTACAGCGCCGCGGCCCGGGCGAATATCAACTTCAGGTGATCATTCAGCTCGGTCATCGTGCCCACAGTGGAGCGCGAGGTCCGCACCGGATTGGTCTGATCGATCGCAATCGCCGGCGGAATACCCGCAATCGAATCGACCTGTGGCTTGTCCATGCGGTCGAGGAACTGGCGGGCGTACGGCGAAAATGTCTCTACATAGCGCCGCTGACCTTCGGCGTAGAGAGTGTCGAATACGAGCGACGACTTTCCGGAACCGGACACGCCCGTGACTACCACGAGCTCATTCAGTGGAATATCGAGATCGAGGTTCTTCAGATTGTTCTGGCGCGCGCCGCGCACGAGGATGGCGTCGCGAGAGGCGTCGGTCATTCCGTCACCTTGCTAGCTAGTAGCGTAGTAGTTGTACAGCGCGGGCGGGAACGCACGCGCGAATCTCACATAGTAATGGATTTCTTGCAGGCCGCGGGCCGCAGGATTAGGGCTAGTGGCATTCAGTAAGTCGTCATCATTGGTGCTGTATAAAAGCGGTCGGCTTTCTTTCAATGCCACGCAATAAGTTTCCACTTAATAGGGTCTACTCGTGCATCTGCAACCCGGGCAGATGCGTAGTGGATGACGTTGAGAGGCGTACAATGGGTACGCGGAGCCGTGGTCGTCGGGCCGGGACTTGACCGGTGGCCGGGAGGGGGTGTCTGACGCTAAGCGTCAGGCAGCGACCCGTCGCGCGAGCTCGGCTCATCCAGGATAGGAAGATCGATCGTAATAACCTCGAGGAGACTTCGAAGATGAACAGCCGAAAGATGTCGAGCGTTGCTCTGGCCGCCGCCGCTGCCGTGATGTTCTCGACCGCCATGGTCGGTACCGCCAGTGCTGCTGATGAAGCCAAGGTCAAGTGCGAAGGCGTGAATTCCTGCAAGGGCCACTCCGCTTGCAAGACCGCCAACAACTCCTGCAAGGGCCAGAACTCCTGCAAGGGCCAGGGCTTCGTGGAAATGACCCAGGCGAAGTGCGACGCTGCCAAGGCCAAGGCCGCCGGCAAGTAAGCCCAGCCCGGTAAGTAAGCCAAGTCGTCGGATGATCGGGCCGGGTGCCGACCTTGCATTCGCAGGGGCGGGCCCGGCCTCCTGACGCAGGGGCGAAACTGGCTCCTTTGAATTCCACGTGAATTCCATGCCACTCATCTCACCCTCGCTGGGATTCGGCCTCGGCCTGCGGGTCGACCACTATGAGGCCATCCTCGCCGACCACCCCCGGGTGGACTGGTTCGAGGCCCTGACGGAGAACTATCTCGTCCCCGGGGGCAAGCCACTCGACTACCTGATGCGGATTCGCGAGCGTTATCCGCTGGTTCTGCATGGTGTTTCAATGTCGATCGGCAGCACACAACCGCTCGATCGAAATTACCTGGCACAGTTGAAAGCTCTCGCGGCGCGTGTCGAGCCGCAGTGGATTTCCGATCACCTGTGCTGGACGGGAGTGGCAGGTCGCAACATGCATGATCTGTTGCCGCTTCCCTACACTGAGGAAGCGCTCGCCAATGTTGTTGAGCGGGTACGGACGGTCCAGGATGTCCTCGGGCGGCGGATTCTGCTGGAGAATGTGTCGAGTTATGTGACTTACCGGGAATCCGAAGTCACGGAGTGGGAGTTTTTGCGTGAGATTGTGCAGCAGGCCGATTGCCTGCTGTTGCTCGATGTCAACAATATCTATGTCAGCAGTGTGAATCACGAGTTCGATCCGCTCGACTACTTGCAGGCGATTCCGGTCGAGCGGGTCCAGCAGATCCATCTGGCGGGTCACGAAAATCACGGCGACTACCTGATCGATACCCACGACCATCCCGTGCCGGATCCGGTCTGGGAGTTGTATGATGCGGCGGTTCGTCGCTTCGGCAGTGTCTCCACCATGATTGAGCGTGACGCCAACATTCCCCCACTGGATGAGCTGTGCTCCGAGCTCGATGCTGCCCGGCAGTTGGCTGAGCGTGCGCTGGCCCGCGCGGCGTGAGCCGCCTATCGAAAATACAGGACGCGTTCCAGCGATTCCTGCTCACGGGCGATTCAACAATCAGCTCACATGTTGTGGGGACTCAGCGTGTCCCTGTTGAAACGCGGCTGGGAATCTATGGCGATGGCTACCGTTCGCGGCTGATCGAAGCGCTGCAGAACTCCTTCCCCGTGCTCGCTGAGCTTCTGGGCGAGGCCGATTTCCAGGCGATGGCGGCCGGGTACGTCAACGCCCACGAATCCACCTTCTTCAACATCCGTTGGTACGGCGATCGGCTGGCCGATTTCCTTGCCGGCGACCCGGAGTATTCCAGGGCGCCCATCCTGGCTGAGATGGCTCGGTGGGAGTGGGCCATGGCGGGAGCTTTCGATGCCGCGGATGCTGAGCCGATCGACATCGGCGCGTTCGCGGCCATAGCGCCTGAGGACTGGGCTGGCCTGCAGTTTGAGTGGAGCCCCAGTGTCCAGGTGGTCGGCGTCGAATGGAATGTCCCCCAGTTATGGAAAGCGGTGACGGAAGGGGGCGATCGTCCGGAGCCGGCTGTCGCGCCCGCCCGCTATCTGATCTGGCGGCGGGAGTTGCAGATCTACTTCCGGGCTTTGAGCGACGAAGAAGCTTCAGTCGTGGCCGCAGCCCGCGATGGCCACCGGGGTGCCGGCCACTCTTTCGGTGAGCTTTGTGTTCTCCTATGCGAACATCTCGATGAGAGCGAGGCGTCGCAGCACGCGGCCGGTTTCCTGCGCGGGTGGGTGGAATCGGGCCTGCTCGTGGGCGTGGTTTCGCAGAGGGAGGACTGATGACAGCACCGATTTACAACAACGCACTGGAGATGATCGGCCATACGCCGCTCATGGCCGTGCGGCACATTGATACCGGACCTTGCGAGCTGTTTCTCAAGTTGGAGAACCAGAATCCGGGCGGGTCGATCAAGGACCGCGTTGGGTTGTACCTGATTGAGGCGGCCGAACGGGACGGCAAGCTCGCGCCGGGTGGCACGCTCATTGAGGCGACTGCAGGCAATACAGGTCTGGGCCTTGCGCTCGTGGCCGCTCAGAAGGGTTACCGGCTGTTGCTGGTCATTCCTGACAAGATGAGCCAGGAGAAAATCTTCCACCTGAAGGCCATGGGCGCGGAAGTGCAACTCACGCGCTCCGATGTCAGCAAGGGCCATCCGGAATACTATCGCGACATCGCCGAGCGCCTGGCGAGCGAGATCCCGAATTCCTTCTTTGTGAATCAGTTTGGCAACGAGGCCAACCCGCTGGCTCACGAAGAAACCACGGGTCCGGAAATCTGGGAGCAGATGGGGCACCGCCTCGATGCAGTCATCTGCGGCGTGGGCACGGGCGGCACGTTGACGGGCCTGACCCATTACTTTGCAAAGACGGCACCCAAAGTTGAATTGGTGTTGGCCGATCCGGCCGGCTCGATCCTGGCCGACTTCGCCAAGACCGGTGTAGTGGAGAAGGCCAAGGGCGGCTGGCTCGTGGAGGGCATCGGTGGTGATTCCATTCCACCGGTGGGCGATTTCTCAGGGGTGGGCCGGACCTACACGATTCCTGATGCCGAGGCTTTCCAGACTTGCCGCGAATTGCTGCGCAAGGAAGGCATCATTGCCGGCACTTCGACCGGCACCCTGTTGGCAGCGGCGCTGCGGTATTGCCGGGAGCAGAAGAGCGCCAGGCGTGTAGTCACGTTTGTCTGTGACAGCGGCAACAAATACCTCTCCAAGGTCTACAACGACTATTGGATGCTCGATCAGGGCTTCATTGAGCGCAACCAGTACGGCGATTTGCGCGATTTGATTGCGCGCCGGCACTGGGAGCGGGCTTCGGTTACCGTCAATTCGACCGAGCCGGTGCTCTCGGCGTTGCGTCGGATGAAACTGTACGATGTCTCACAGTTGCCGGTCATGAAAGACGGCAAGATTGTGGGCATTGTCGACGAAGAAGACATTCTGTTGGAAGTGTTCGAGAATCCCGCGCACTTCAATGAGCCGGTGACCGCGGCCATGGCCACCCACCTGGTGACGGTGCCGGTGGATGCACCCGTGTCGCAGCTCATGGAAATCTTCAAACATGGCATGGTGGCCATTGTGGTGAAGGACAATGAGTTCCTGGGTTTGGTGACCCGTATCGATTTGCTCAACTGGTTGCGACGCCGAACATGACCGAAAAACAGTTTGATTTTGCCACCCGTGTCATTCACGGTGGCCAACATCCCGATCCTCGGACCGGCGCGGTGATGCCGCCGATTTATGCGACTTCGACGTACGTTCAGTCGAGCCCGGGTGTCCATCGGGGCTACGAGTATTCGCGTACGGCGAACCCAACGCGCGATGCTTTGCAGGCTGCGGTTGCGAACCTCGAAGGTGGTGCGGCCGGGTACGGCTTCGCATCCGGTATGGCGGCTACGTCAACCGTGTTGGAGTTGCTCGATAGCGGTTCGCATATTGTCGCCATGCATGATCTGTATGGCGGCAGCTACCGGATCCTCGAGAATGTACGCAAGCGGTCTGCCGGTCACGATGTTTCTTTCGTGGACCTGACGAAACCTTCCGAGCTCGAAGCTGCGATTCGGCCCAACACGCGCCTGGTGTGGGTGGAGACGCCCACGAATCCTTTGCTGAAGCTCGTTGATCTCAGCGCCATTGCCCAGATGGCCCGGCGCCTGAATTTGTTGAGCGTGTGTGACAATACATTCGCAACGCCGTTCATCCAGCGCCCTTTGGAGCATGGGTTCGATATCGTCGTGCACTCCACGACCAAGTATCTGAATGGGCATTCGGATGCCGTGGGTGGAGCGGCTGTGGTGCGCGCGGATCAGTCATTGCAGGAGCGTCTGGCGTATCTCCAGAACGCCATCGGCGGTGTGTCGTCGCCGTTTGATTCTTTCCTGACTTTGCGCGGTATCAAGACATTGGCGCTGCGCATGGAGCGGCATTGCCAGAGTGCTCAGACGATTGCCGAGTTCCTCGAGGGACACGAGAAAGTCCGCAAGGTGTTTTACCCGGGCTTGGCCAGCCATCCGCAGCATGCGTTGGCGAAGAAGCAGATGGTGGGTGGCTTCGGCGGAATCGTTACGGCGGAGTTGCGTGGGTCGCTGGATGACACTCGCAAGATGTTGGAACGGTGCGAGTTGTTTTCACTCGCCGAGAGCCTCGGTGGCGTGGAAAGTTTGATTGAGCATCCGGGGCTGATGACGCATGCGTCGCTGCCGCCCGCGATGCGGGCGTCGCTGGGGATCAGTGATGGGTTGATCAGGCTGTCGGTGGGCGTTGAGGCTGTGGATGACCTGATTGCGGATTTGAGGCATGCGCTGAAGTAGGGCTTACAGCCCCGCGTGGCTCGTCACGTACACGGCGAATGTGCCGAGCCAGTGCCCGCCCTCATAGTGCTCCCCCGTCACAGCCGGCAACGCCGCTGCCCGATGCGCTTCAGCCGCCGCCAACAACTGCGGCACCCGTTTGTCCGCTGGCTTCAACCCGTGCGCAATCCCTTCGAGCATCCACGCCCGACTCAAGTTGAGTCCGTCGATGTGGGCCAGCTTCGGATCCGACCGGTCGGTCACAACGCCCGGCTGCAGCCACTCAACACCGGCCTTGACGGGAATCTGCGGTAAAAAGTCTCCCAGCCACTTGCCGAAGGCTTCCGGTTCCAACACCCGGCGCATGAAGTCTGCTTCTGACAGGCAGGGTGACAGGAAGTCCTGGCCGGACGGCTCATAGCTCAACGGGCAGTTGCGATCGCCGCGATAAAACCGCTGGTCGGCGTCCACCAGGGCCAACTTCATCTGCGCATCACCCACCACATTGGCCCAATCCCAGACCAGGCCAAAGGAAAAGGCGGTCTGATCATGCTCACCAATCCGAATCGGGTAGTGCAGCTTGGGCAGCCAACTCTTCAATTTCGTGGCGGCCACGGTTTCGAGCGGCACGAGAGCGATGGCCCATTGACGGCCCTGTGGGTCGTCCCACGTGCGCAACTCGGCGGAAAGTTTCAACAACCAGGCGAGTCCGTAAGGACGCTCGAATGAGGCACGATCTTCACGCCCCACGTATTCAACTTCACCGGCAATATTCTTCGGTGTCAGACTCGCCGCCAGTGAAGCGCGCGCATCCTTTGCGAAGGGCGCATTCGGAAACAGTTTGAGCAGGCGCACGAGCAGCCAATGACCATGCACGGCAGAATGCCAATCGAAGCATCCGTAAAACGCTGGCGTGAGGTAGTGCGGAGGCATGACATCCTCTTCACTCGCCAGCACGTGGGCGATCTTGTTGGGATACTCTTTGTGAGTACACGCCAGTGCAAGGTGCGCGAATCGCGCGGCTGCCGCTTCGTCCAATGCTCCGGCCGACGGCGCAGGAGCGGCCGAAGCCGATACACTGAGCACGCTCATCAGAATCAAGATCCAGTGTCGCACGATTACCGCCCCTGATTTCCGCCAGCCATCCCGCCGGCGCGCCATTTTAACTATGAACGACTATCCTTGGGACCCGACCAGCGGAGACTCGTTATGGAAATTGGATTCATTGGGCTCGGCCAAATGGGCAAGGCCATTGCCGGCCTGCTGCTCGGCAGTGGACATAAAGTACGCGTGTGGAATCGCTCACCGGAGGCCGTACAGGAACTGGTCGCCAAGGGAGCCCAGGCTGCTGCCAAACCCGCGGAGCTGGGGAAGGTGGATTTCCTGCTCTCCATGCTCGCCAATGATGCAGCCACCCGCTCCGTCATTGTCGACGAGGGTGTGCTCGACGCGGCCCACCCAGGCCTGATCCATTTGAATCTCGCCACAGTGTCAGTGGGGATGGCCAAGGAGTTGGCCGAGCTGCATCGCCGGCGAAACATCGGTTATGTCGCGGCTCCCGTATTCGGACGGCCCGATGCCGCCGCCGCGGGTAAGCTGAATGTGGTTGTTGCGGGAGACCCTGCGACGGTCGCGAAGGCGCAGTGGGTCATCGATGCCATTGGACAGAAGTCCTGGCCTGTCGGCGACCGACCCGAGAGCGCGAATGTCGTGAAGATCGCGGGCAATTTCATGATTGCGAGCGCCATCGAGACCATGGGTGAGGCGGTTGCGCTGACCCGATCGCATGGGGTAAAGGCGGATGCGTTTCTGGACATCCTCACCAACACTCTGTTTGCCTCGCCGGCATACAAGCTGTACGGCGGGATGATTGCCGCCGAGAAATACACGCCTGCCGGCTTCGCCGCGCCGCTGGCGTTGAAAGACGTGCGCCTCGCTTTGTCTGCGGCCGATGCGAACAATGTGCCCATGCCGTTCGCCAACGTGTTGCGCGACTCGCTCATGGAGTTGATTGCGACCGGGGGCGGGGACAATGACTGGGTTGCGATGGCGAAGGTTGCTGCGAGGCGTGCGGGATTGTGAATCAGCAGGCGGCTTCCCCGGGCGACACACGCCCAGTTCCATCGGCCTCGTTTGCAGCTTTCCGCAGTCCCGGGTTTCGGATGTACTTCCTGGGTACGGCCACCGCGATGCTTGCCGACAACATCGAGCACGTCATCAGTTATTGGGTGATGTTCCAGAAGTTCCACTCTCCCGCCCTGGGTGGCTTCGCCGTGATCTCGCACTGGGCGCCGTACCTGTTGTTTTCGGTGTACTCGGGAGCGCTCGCCGATCGCTTCGACCCACGCCGCATCATTCAGCTCGGCATGATCCTCTTCGTGTGCGTCTCCCTCATGTGGGGCGTGCTGTTTGTTACAGACTCCCTGGAGCAGTGGCATGCCCGGGTGCTACTGATCATCCACGGCGTTGCCGGAGTGTTGTGGGGACCTGCGAGCCAGCTTCTGTTGCATGACATAGTGGAGCCTGAAGTGCTCCCGAGTGCCGTACGCCTCGGCGCAACGGCGCGCTATCTCGGAATGTTGTGTGGCCCTGCCGTCGGTGGCGCGCTGCTGTTGGCGCTCGGTCCCGCGCACGCAATCCTTTTCAACGCGCTGATCTATCTGCCCATGATTCTGTGGCTGTGGAAGGCGCCCTACGGGCCGAAGTTCCGTACCGTTGTCAGCGCTCCCAAACCGGCGGTCAGGGGATTTCACGATCTCATTGAGACCTTTCGTAGTATCCGCAATAACGCGACCGTGCTGTGCATGACGCTTCTCGCGGCGCTCGTTGCCTTGTTTGTCGGGAGCGCCTACCAGGCACAGATGCCCGGGTTCGCGGCTGATCTCGGCCACGGCGATCCCGGAGTCTCCTACAGCATGCTGCTCGCCGCCGACGCAGCCGGTGCGCTGGCTGCGGGATTCGTCCTGGAGAGCAGGGGGTTATTGCACCCTTCAGCCCGGACCGCATTGGTGCTGGCGATGGCATGGTGCGTTGCACTCTCTTCGTTCGCCCTGATCCGGATCTACCCGATTGCACTGGCTCTGTTGTTTGCGGCTGGCTTCCTGGAACTGGCGTTCAATTCAATGGCGCAGGCGCTCGTGCAGCTCAGTGCGCCGCCGGCCATTCGGGGCCGGGTGATTGGCGCATTCAGCATGGCGGCGAGCGGGATGCGCATGTTCAGTGGGATCACGGTGGGCCTGGTCGGCGGCCTCATCGGCATCCACTATTCACTATCCTTGAGCGCGGCGTTATTGTTCGTTTCGTTGGTGATCGTGTGGGGCACGTTCCATGCTGGCTCCATGACATGGCAACGACCCGCATAGGCATCTCAGGATGGCGCTATGAACCCTGGCGTGGCACCTTCTACCCGAAGGATCTGCCGCAACGGGCGGAGCTCGAATACGCCTCCGCCCATCTGCCCGTAATCGAGATCAACGGCTCGTTCTACTCGCTGCAGCGGCCGCAAAGCTACGCTAGCTGGTACGCCGACACGCCTGTGGATTTCATGTTCACGGTCAAAGGGCCACGGTTCATCACACACATCAGGCGCCTGCGCGACGTCGAGGCTCCCGTCGCCAACTTTCTCGCCTCGGGCGTGTTCAACCTGAAGGAGAAGTTGGGGCCGTTCCTGTGGCAGTTCCCACCCAACTTCAAATTTGATCCGGAGCGTTTTGAGGCTTTCCTGAAGTTATTGCCTCACGATACCGAGCAGGCCGCCGCCGTCGCGCGCAACCATGATGACTGGATGGCCAAGCGCGCCCAACTGGAAGTCGACGCCAAGCGGCCGATGCGTCACGCAGTGGAGATCCGGCACGAGAGCTTCCTGGACCCGGCGTTTGTGGACCTGTTGAGAAAGTACGAAGTCGCGTTGGTGATAGCCGAGACCGCGCGAAAGTGGCCGATGACTCAGGACATCACGGCCGACTTCGTCTACATGCGGTTGCATGGCGACACGGAGTTGTACAAGAGCGGGTACTCCGACAAGTCGTTGGACCGTTGGGCGAAGCGGATCAGTGCCTGGCAGGCGGGGTCGGAGCCGGCGGATGCGGAGAAGGTTTCACCGAAGAAGCCGCCGACGCGCGAGCCGCGCGATGTGTTCTGCTTTTTCGACAATACGGATGTCAAATTGCGGGCGCCGTTTGATGCGCAGACGTTGATGGGGAAGTTGGGGATTGCGCCGCGAGAGGCAGCGCCGGCGGATGGCGATGTGCCGAAGGCGAGACGGACCCAGCGCGGCAAGGCCCGCCTGGCCAAAAGCGGCACCGTGCCGCGCAAGGTCCCACGAAAGAAAACCGCCGCCAAACGCCCCGTCAGCCCCCGGCCTGTCAAGATCCGGAAAACCGCCGCTTCTGCTTCCCGCCGGCGAGCGGCAACTGGCTCTCGTCGATCATCTGCCCGTTCTTCATAACAAACACAATCGACTTGGCATTGTTGATATCGGTCGTGGGGTCCTTGCTCAACAGCACCAGGTCCGCCAGCTTGCCCGTATCCACCGACCCCAACTGATCCGCCTTGCCCAGAAACACCGCGCTGTTGTAAGTAGCAATCCGAATCACATCCAACGGCGAAATTCCCGCCGCGGCCAGCAACTCCAACTCACGCTGTGTGGCCGCACCACTGCTCTGGTCCGTACCGCAGGCAACCGTTCCACCTGCAGCATGGACCTTCCGCACATTCTCCTGCGCGATGGGCGTCATGATCTTCATCCACCACGTCCACGGCCGCTTCTGCCATTCAGCGCGCGTAGTTGTCTTGAGCTTCTCGCGTTCCTCTGCGCTCAGCGAAGCTGCATACAGCGGTTGGTCCAGGTACTCAGGGTGCTCTGCGAGGCGGCTGTAGTTCTCACCAATGGTCAAAGTGCTGGCAAACGGCGTCTTCTTCGCCCCCATCAGTTTGACGAACGAATCGCTCACGGGCCCTTGAATGACCGGGTGCGCCAGCGTGTCACTTCCCGCATAGATCGCCTCCAGTGACCGCAGCTCGCTGGAAACGTGAACCGTCGTCCGGATGCCATGTTGGTTGTAGTAACGGGTGATCTTCTCGAGCAGATCGACCGGCATCAGAGTAATCATGGGCCGCGAGCCCCAGCCTTCCTCTTCCAGCGTCAGCTTCAGGATATCGGGCTGTTGCTCGGCAATGTGCTTATCCAACAGCGCCTTGTCTTTTTCGAAGTCGCTGATCCGCACGGCCATCCGGTCGCCATGGCTGCCCGGATACGTAACGAGATTGCCCGTGGCGAAAATCCGCGGTGAGAGAATCTTTCCGGCACGCTCGTCCGCGCGCAGCGGCAGAATGTGTTCTGCCCGGTTGCCCGCATCAAACACAGTGGTAACACCGGAATACAGGAAGCTCGCGAGCGCCTGAACACCTTCTTCACGGTTCGGCGGACCCATCTCGGCATCGACTTTACCCGTGATGTCGAAACCGCCCTTCAAGTGGATATGAATATCCATCAGGCCCGGGATCAGGTACTTACCCTTCCCGTCGATCTTCTTGCCCTTCATGCCGTGCGCAACGGCGCTGGGCGCGACGGTTGTGATCTTGTCGCCCTCGACTGCAACAGTCATGTCACGCTGGGGGGCATGAATGCCGTCGATCAGTGTCACGTGCTCGATGTATAAGTTATCGGCCCGCGCCGCGGTGGCGGTCAGCATCAAAGCCGAAACGGTCGCCGCAAGAAGTTTCATTTCGCCACGCCTCCGAAGCTCTTGACCACCATGCCATTGGTCATGACAAATCCAACATCCATGACGGCGTGGATATCCTCGAGAGGGCTCTTCGACATGGCCACCACATCGGCGGACAGTCCAGGCTCGAGCTTACCCGCGACTTTGATTCCGCCGGCCTGGGCGGCATTCACAGTCCCGGTCATGAGAGCCTCCATCGGCGTCATGCCGGCATTCACATACTCCACCATCTCCGCAGCGTTCTGACCGTGCGGTACGAGTGGCGCATCTGTCCCGAGGGCGATGCCCACTCCGATCTGATGAGCCATCTTCACGAGCTTGCGCGGTTGGGTACCGAGCTTGAGTACCTTCTCCATTGAGACGGGCGGCAAGTCTTTCAGCGGGCCGTTGCGAATCTTCTCAGGGGTGTCGCCCACGTAAGTAATCGTCGCGGCAGTCGGGACGAGCCAGATTCCCTTCGCCTTCATGGTTTTCAGGGTCTCTTCATCCGCCCACATGCCGTGCTCGATGGAATCGAAGTTGGCGCGAACGCAGCCGTCGATGCCGGCTTTCGCGTGTGCATGAGCCGTGACCTTCCGACCCAGAGAGTGTGCGGTGTCAGCAATTGACTTGAGCTCAGCGTCAGTAAACTGCTGACCCGTGCCGCCATCCGATTCATCCAGCGTGCCGCCGGTGGCCATCACTTTTATGACATCCGCACCCCGTCGAATCGCCTCGCGCACCACCTTCTGGCACTCATCCGGTCCATCGCACACACCGCGTCTTACAATTGCAGTCAGCAGCTCTTCGCGCAGATTGTGGTTGTCGGCGTGCCCACTGGTTGGACTGATCGGATCGCCAGAGGCCAGGATGCGGGGGCCGGCGACGATTCCATCGCGGATCGCATCGCGCAAACCAAATATGGTGTAACCCACTGAGCCGAGATCTCTCACCGTGGTGAAGCCGCTCATGAGCTCTTGCGTAGCACTCCTATACGCCACCACCGTGAAGTAGTTGTCAGGTTCACGCAGATTTAGATCACGTCCACGCTCGGCACCGGAGCTGAGATGCACGTGCAGGTCAATGAAGCCGGGCATTACGAATTTGTCAGTCAAATCAATGACTGGTGTGTCAGCAGGCAACCCCAGCGACGCCGCATCCACAAAACCTTCCTTGATGACTTTGACGTTGCCTTTCTCGACAGCAATGGTTGCCTTCGACAATGGCTTCGTACCCGGTACCGCCAGCAGCGTCCCGGCGTGAATGATTGAGAATGGCGGTGGCGCCAACGCACCGCCTTTGATCGGGACGACCTGAGACAGTGCAGCACTGCTTGCAACCAGTGCAACCGTCACAGCGGCGAGGCGGAGGGTCGGGAATCGCATCAACATCTCCAGGAAATAAGTATTCCGGCAACGCAAAGTAACACTTCACATCTAAAGCTTCCGGAGATAATATGATTCGGAATATACAGTTCGCAAGCATCCGCGTGCTGGCGAATCACGGGCGCACCGACGCGACGAGCGTGGGGGACGGCGGCTGCCCAATACAACTCGTGATCCAAACGGGGAGCGGAAATGCATATCTCGAGAAGTCTGTGTTTATCAGTCGGGTTGGCTGTTGCCTGCGCGATGGTGAGTGGCGCGCGGACGGCCAGGGCTGCTGACAGCCCGGCCGCGGCCGACGACGCAGGGCTGTCAGAAGTTCTGGTGACGGCCCGTAAGCGCGGTGAGGAAACCGCGCAGTCGATTCCGACCGCTATTACGGCGATCGGCTCGGCGCAGTTGGAGGCAATGGGTGTCAAGGATTTCACGGACTTTGCCAGTTCGGTACCGGGCCTCACCTTCAACGATCAGGGCGCGGGTGAGAAGCGGTACATCATTCGCGGCGTATTCTCACCTGG
>Ga0307510_10003517_pt1 | contig 18266 bp, 21 predicted proteins | sample 12_EM_MG_FD_207224 | JGI IMG/M metagenome (GOLD analysis project Ga0307510, IMG submission 207224) | Populus trichocarpa ectomycorrhiza microbial communities from riparian zone in the Pacific Northwest, United States - 12_EM | ecosystem: Host-associated > Plants > Roots > Unclassified | place...
CAGGATGACCTATATCTCGGCCAGTTCTGCTATCGTCGAGGATATCAAACATATCTCTAACACTGGGCCAGCGTACATGGCCTTCTTCTTTTTCGACTTCAAGGACACTGGAAAACAAGATGCCCGTTCCTTGCTCTCTTCTCTCATCGTCCAGCTCAGTCGGAGATCTCAGTCCTTTTACAACGTTCTATTCAACTTCTATTCCGCGCACGAGAACGGCTCGCAACAGCCCAGTATCGGCACGCTTACAAAATGTCTTGAGGACATGATCAAGGCCTCGGAAGGCAGACCTATCTATCTCGTCCTTGACGCAGTTGACGAATGCCCCAACACAAAGGGGATGCCGTCATCGCGTCGCCAGGTCCTGGATCTTGTGGAGAAGTTGGTCAAACAGGGTCCTCCACGATTGCGTCTCTGCATTACCAGTCGGCCCGAAGCCGACATCCGAACTTCCCTTGAGCCTTTGACATCGACATCTAACCGTATATGCCTTCATGACCAAATCGGACAAAAGAATGACATCGCCGAGTTTGTCCGCGGAGTTGTTTACTCTGACGAGAACATGCAGAGATGGCGGGATGAGGACAAGCAATTGGTTATCGAGATGCTTTCTGAAAGAGCCAACGGCATGTAAGGACACCGTTGTGTGTTTATGACTCTTTCTCATGCTTCCGCACAGGTTTCGTTGGGTGTTTTGCCAACTTGACGTTGTGCGGCAATGTTTACCATCGAGCGTGCGGGGTGTTCTGGCGGAATTACCAGAATCGCTGGACGAGACGTACGAGAGGATACTGCAGTAAATTCCGAAGCCGAACCGAGTACATGCCCATCGACTCTTGCAATGCCTCGTCGTGGGTGCCCGCGTTAATATGGAAGAGTTGGCGGAGGTACTCGTGATTGACTTCTCTGCGACAGGAATGGCCCCTCTGATGGATAAGATCGATAAGAACTTGCGTTGGGAGGACAAAGAACGGGCTGTGTTGTCCGCATGTTCCAGTTTGATCGCCACTGTCCAACACCGGGGTTCACACCTCCTTCAATTTTCACATTTCTGTCAAAGAGTTCCTCACCTTGGATCACCTCGCTGCCTCAACAGCGGACACCTTACGTTACCACCATATCCGCCTCAAGGCTGCACATATGATGATGGCGCAGGTTTGCCTCAGTGTCCTCCCCCGGTTAATAATCCATATGGACAAGCAGACCATATGGAGCTATCCTTTGTCTAACTATGCTGGTATACATCTTGTCAGCCATGCGGAGTTTGAGAATGTGATACCAAGTGTTAGCTCCGGGGTGGACCATCTGCTTGACAGAGACAAATCGCATTTTGATACATGGGTCTGGTTACAGATTGGCGATTGGGACTCGGAGAATTGGCATAATTCGAAGATGGACCGGGTTATGATGAATCCTTTATATCCGCCCGACGTCTTTCCTGTTCGCCCATGGGAGGATCACCCTGTTGGCGCCCGCACGGTGCGCGCCTAGCACCTTTTCCTTGATCCCACCCACTGGCGAGACACGTCCGCGGAGCGTGGTCTACAGTCACGTGTCAGAAATTTGAGCGCCTACAGGGAGCAGGCGAATTGATTGCGCACCTCTGGTCAGGAGCGATACAATAGCACAGACCTGTCCCTAAAAGCGCCTTGATTAGCACCGGATCACCACTCATAATGTCACCACGTACCATGGCGACACCTGCGCTAGGTCCATCCTTTTTCTGCACACCTGCGGGAAGGTGCAGGTGCAAGTTTATGGTGGCATCTGGTATCCGTAGCAGATCCTGCGCGCGCTTATTGGTGGTGCCAAGGTTGTACGCGTGCGTCTTGACCCAACTGAGCGCGAACTCCGCGCTCTCCTTCAGGACCTACACAACCACACCCAAGTTAAAATGTCGAACCTTCTGCGAAAAGCGAGTAGAAAAACACACATCACCAAGCGACCCCATAAGGTTGAGGTTCCCATTGCCAGGTGTCGCTATACTCTCTATAGGCATGATCTCGCCTTCGCCCATTCCAGTCACGACCAGACCCCACACCATGCTGCGTCTCGCCCCGTGGTCACGGTCCTCACTGTCATGTCGCGACGGTCCCAGAATCTTTTCAAGCTGGTCCGCCTCGACGACTGGATCATATCTAGAGTCACCACTTCTGACATTTTGGATCAACGCGCCGTTGGCGTCTGACATGGCACATCAGCAAAAGTGCAAAAAGTAGGTAAGGGCTTGGATGGCCCTTCCAAGGCAAAGTCATGACTATACAGGGCATGGGTGATGTATACAAGGGCTTACAAGGGGTCAACTACACTACCTCCGTTTGAAACTTTTGCTGATGCAGGTGAGGACGGCCGTGACGATGGTGGTACTGTAGTCCACGGGCATCAACGTGCGCCGTCCACTCAACGGCCTTGAAACGCACGACCCCACCAATCGCACGTTCAAGTGCACGAATCCCCGCCTCTCGCTTATAGTGTGTGACTACACGAAAGGAGTGCCGGCTCTGTTAGTTGAACATGTTCCTCGGACAGCCCGTTCTGCGTGAGTTGCTTCGGAAGGAGGAACCGTCGTGCGATGTGCAAATTTTCATCATGGGTATAGCCAGAGAGTTGGATCACCTCGCAGCGATCGAGGAGTGGTGGAGGGATGGTGTCAAGGGTATTGGCCGTACAGATGAAAAGAACTTGCGAAAGATCAATCGGCACGTTAATGTAAATGATCCTATCGATCATTCATATCGTGTCAAGAACTATGATGTCAGGACATGTCAGGGGGTGTACATTGAAGGCGACGTTCTGTTCCGGAGCGAGCACCTCGAGCAGGGCAGCAGAAGGGTCCCTGTGATAGTTTGACTGACCGACTTTGTCGATCTTATCTCTATTGTTTCTGAGCGTTAAATCCTGGTCTCAAAAAACGCAAGCAAGAGACTCACAATAAGAGAACAGGGTCCATGCGACCAGCTTTGCGCAGCGCCTGTGCCAGTAAACCAGGACCATTGGCAACATATGTCCGCCGGTGGCCCCGGATCTCAGCTTCGTCGTGAACACCGCCAAGAGCAATTCGCTGAAACGGCCGGCCAAGGGCGCGCAATTGACTGCCCTAATGATGTCTTCCCTGTTCCCGGTGGTCCGACGAACCTGTATGTTTCAGGTCTGTGAGGTTATCGCGCTATAGTGGGCGTCGAATGAGTCACACACAGCAAAATCGGGGCATTAATGGTTTTGGCCGCTTTGCGGGTCCCTTGCACCTCGCTTGCAGTTGGGGACGGAATGGGCATCGGAATCTCCCTGGCCTTGACGAGTGCTCTCCGCTCTTTCTCCTTTTGCCCGTCGCCTGCGGAAGGACACTCGATGGCATCCTTAAGTGTCACTTCCTGGGCCTTGGTCTGTTCTACCTCGGCCTCTTGCGCAAGTAAAGCTCGCAGACGGTCGGCAGCAAGGATTAACCGTCGCCGAACCTCGGCTAGCCAATGTGGTCCGCATCGAGTTGGGACTTTGCGTTCAAGAGAAAGTCGGAGCGCGTGAAGGCGTCCGAACCCGCGGGTGGGGGATGGTAACACAGTGAGCCATTCGAACTGGTGGCAACAGAGAGCGGAGCTTCGGGTCAGGCAAACGCGAGAAGAGAGAAGAAAAATGTGACGGTACGCACGTAGTTCCTCACACGCCATGCTCCGTGTTTTGTGAAGGAATCCGTTTGAGGTGGCGGGCCTTAATCAATGCTATGCGGCGGGCTTCGGTACCGGCGGGTAAAGTGTTGGCTCGACTCGCTAATACTTCCAGCTCGTCCTCATCCTCCACTGCATTCCCGGTACCATGAAGATCGGAGTTTCCAACTTCGAGGCGCTACATCCCGGCATTAATAGTGGCGAGCTGCTGGCGCAGGAAGAGCGCCTTCTGTTGCTTGGACAGCGATTCGTCAACGGCCGCGGCAATCTTCGTGCGAACTTCGCCTATGGGTAGCTGCAGTGTCAAAACGATGTGTGACGTGTTGGAGGCGTAAAGATGGTGATTCAGGACCAGAAATTAGTAGTTCGCAAGTAGAACGTGTTAGTAGTTTGCCAAGGAATTACGAGTTTACGGAAACACAGATGGGGCGTGGAGGACCACACGGGTCGGGATCATTTCCAAAACAGAACGAAAATGAGCTTTTTCGCAAGACGCATGGGCCGAAATCGGGTGACACAGGTCGCGACAACGGACATTAGACAGAAGAGCAGACCGACAGACGGGGGGAGGGGAGACAAAATTCGGTCGCCAAATGAAAGGAGTGCTCCCCGAGTTTGTCCGCATGTTCAGCGCAGATGGCAGAACAATAGCGCCCGTGAGCGCAGCGGCCTCTCTGGCTCCGTGTCGTCGACAAGTTGCGCAATGCGAACGCGGCCCTCGTGTTTGCGCGACGACTACGAAGCGTCCTGGCAAAGCCCTCCAACAAGCGGACGGCGCCGGCCATGAAATCATGCGCGAGGGAGGACGCGGGTGGTGAGTGTGCGTCCGGAGGTGGATGAACAACGTCGAAAGGGGTGAGCGAGAGTGCGTCGGAGTCAGCGGCGTGCGATGTGTTGTCGGCAAGGCGGACGCAGGCACGTACTGGTGGGTGTGAAGAGGTACGGCTCGTCCGAGTGCGGACGTGGGCGGACGACGCGCGCAACGCGGGCGGTGGCGACCCACCCGCTCAGCATCGTCGCCCCTTCGTGTTGGAGTGAGACGGCGGCGAGGACAGGGTTGGGAAGTGACGAGTCGAGGAGGCGGATGAGCGCGTCGGTTTGTTTGTGGCAAATTGGAAGGTGACTCGAACGCCTGAGAGGAGAACGAACGGATATGGTAAGGGGATGAGTGGTAGGGTTGACTGGGAGTCCTTTGGAACATGGTGACTGAGCGGAAGAAGAGGGAAAGAAAGTGAGGGAGAAGGACAAGTTATGGCATTGTATGAAAAATGCAAGATACTCACTTGATCTTGGACAGCTCAAATCCTCCGTTTCGGTTCTCACGCGCGGTCATTTGGCCAGTTTCATGGAATGTGGCAGCAAAGAAACTGATGGGGTTTCAAGCACGAAGCCTGTTGATGCTGAATGGGGGGAGGCACGTATTGTTCCGTTTATTCCAACGAACCAGGGGTTGATTCGCGGATGATGCATGATGTACTGTTGTTATTTGAACATGTCGTGTGCTCTGCGAGGACACTTCTGGTCAATTTCCTCTGTGAAGCAGAGAGAAGCCCAGCCCGAGCCATCGACCAGGGCTTGGCTCCAAGTTTATGTGAGCCCGAGCCCAACCAGTGCCCAACCAAGCAAGCCGAGCCCCAAGCCGGCGCTTTTGGGCCGAGCCCGGCCTGCCCGGCCCAAACCACCGGTCGGTCTAAGACTGGTCTAAGTAAGCTACGCTGCCACACGTCGGTACCGGCGGCGGGGAAAGGCCCCAACTGACTCGGACGAGCGACCTCAAGCTCGGCCTCATCACCACTGCATTCCCGTTACCGTGTAGTCCGAAGTCTGCCTCGAGCATGGGTGAGTTTCCGGGCGTCTATGACCACGTAATAATGTACCAATCGGGGTTGGCTTCGGGGTTAGCCTCAAGTTGCTTCCACCACGTCCGATACAGTACTCGTCCGATTCAACAAGGTGTCCACGCGACGCGGCGCCCGATCTCCCACAAACATCCCAAATGCGCTCATGAACCCGCTCGACTCGTCACTCTCCAACCCCGTCCTCGCCGCCGTCCCACTCACTAGCTCGAAGGCACAGCGATGCTAAACAGATGGGGCGTCACCACCCGCATCGCACGCTTCGTCTGACCACACCGGCACTCGCACAAGCCGTACATCCTCATGCTAATTGGCATACCCCACTCATGCCCCGCGGCCGGGTCCGCCTTGCCAACGACAACCCACCCCTTACCTTCGTGTGCTGCTGATGCTGACTCTCGATTCCACCCGTTGATGTCGTCCATCCATCTCCGAACACAGACTCGCCACACGTGCCGGATGTAGTGCCGGGTTTCAAGGCCACGCTGTCCGCCTGCTAGAATGCCTCGTGCAAGGCACTTCTCAGTCAGCGTGCAAGCGCGAGAGCTTCCCTCGCATTGCACAACTTTTCAACGCAACGAAGTCGGAGAGAGTCGCTGCACCTGTGGACGATGTTGTGACTGCCATCGGTGCGCGGAACATGCGGAGTAACTCAGCGAGATCCCGTCTTTCATTTGGTGAACTAATTTCGTTTGCCCTGTCCGCCTGCCTCTGACTTATATCTATCTTCTTGTCACTTGTGCCACCTGCATTCGACCCGCATGCTTTGCAAAAAATCCTCGTTTTGATTTTATTTCGGAATTAACCCTGACCTACTCTTTCCTCTCCGACTTGTCCCACATTTTCATTGTTCAAGCTCAAGTCCCGTATCATCGCTGGATTTGTACGGTTCTGGAATAGCTGTGCCTATTATCTTGTGTCCCTTTAAATGACATATACTCTGGTCATTCCCGAGCAAGCTCGACCATCGGTGCCAGCCCAGATACGCCTAAGGACGGAAAGACATCCGAGCCACCTTCGACGACTACGCGAGTCGCAATGTTGTGCAAAACCGTCCTGATCAGTGCGACGGTTACAACGCCGCGACCGTGATATATAATAGCAAGGACCCAACGCCACAACTGTAAAACCGGTACGAACAGTTGAAGGCTAGATGGATCCACACCCTGTCTGATACGTGCATCCCTCTCCACCACGACATTTCCGACGGTGTCTCTCAAACACGCATACGATCTACCTCCTCCATGCTTGGTTGGCCGCCGCCCAAGTCGACGATGGCCGTCACGGAATCCCGACGACCCCTCCTCCGTGTCGGCTACCGAGCTGATGCGCTGGGTGAAGCTCGCCGCGGTAGTCACAAGACGTCGTCATTGTCGGATGTGGACCTTTCAACGTCGGTGCAATTCTAGTCCGAGTCGGACTCCGCGTCAGACAAGCAAGGAGACAGTAATGCGACTGTCCTCATGCTTGAAGTTTCGCATGTTGGCCACGTCAAAGCACAGATCGATTCTCACTGTTCCGTCGTCGTGATTTCAAGTTCCTTCCTTCGATTTTCGCCCCTACCCCCACACTCATTACCCAAGGCCGCCGGTCGATATCCATCCATGAGGACAGCTGAGACCTAAAGGACAATCTTCGTTTCGTTGCATTCCTGTTGTGGCTGTAATCTCTCTCCCTCTCATGCTTTGCTATGTCACATGTCCTTTGCCCTGATTTTCGCCAATTCCTCTTTCCGCTCCCTTGTGCCTATTCTTCGTACCACGACAAACTCCTCACCATGCGCTAAACCCGTGTATTTTTCAGTCCTTCGCAGCGCTCTTCGACTTCACCATTTTATTTTGTCACGCCACGAGCGTAAACTACTGACTGTGTGAACCAATTCTCCCCCCATCCCCCACTGGTTCGTGTGCAGCCGATTCTCCGTCATCTGAGCGCGTGAAAGGAGTAACTTGGTTTCGTAACAGAAATTTCTAAAGCATCCGGTGATAGGATATGACGTTGCCTAGTTTTATCCTTTGCTCACCCATATATAAATACGCGAGCGTGTGTGATGAGCCTTTTTTCTCTTGAATCAGACCTCTTTATTCGTTATTCCAGCTGCACTTTCTTCTACCCACCAGAGAACGTAAAGAACGCGGACGCACCAATACTCAACGCCACCTACTCTGCGACGGTGCTACAGTATTCACTCATTCACCCAGGAACCATGGCTGTCATGATATAGCCCCAGGTCAAAGGTAGATGAGGTAAGATTCATGTTCGCCAGGCTCATTACCACCCCCTGTAGTCCCAACTCCTTGGGCGAAATTGCCTAATCAAAGACTACACCCAAGGTGCTTTCCTCTCTCTTCCCTCGTAAAGTCATTGTGCATTATGGCCCGCAAACCCTACCAATCAATGACCACTCGACTTTCGACAGGTTTCACCTTTATCTCCACATCGAAAACCGGACTCCATAAATTGTGACTGGAATGACAATGGCATAACCATTTCGTACTGTGCGAAGACAGGAGACCACGAATGTGTAGAACTACCAGCGGTATGGGACCTCGTTAGGACCAATTCGAAGAGGAGACTCCTGCAGACGTGCAGACCACTCTTTCTGCACATGGGCGTGTGTTCTGACACCGAACGCATGATTTATCTTCTAATCACGGGGCGACGTCTTGACGACCCAATCCGGAATCGGGTACCCGGGCCTTAGTCGTCCTTCACATGGGCGTTGTTACCTTGCTTGCTTGAGTAATAGCCAAGTGGCTTCGAGATGGCGCAATGTGCAGCCACAGGTCCAGGTGCTCCCTCCACGCATTCTCTCCAGACGTGTCCTTTTGGCTCTTGGGGCCCACTCCGGCCTCCCTTTCATCAGCACATACATGCGAGTGTTCTCGTCAATAACAGAAAGATGCACGCCCTCTACTCTATGTTGGAAAACCAGTCTGCTCACCGGCGCCCCTGCCCTTCTGGTCGCGGGTTGTTCACGGTCGGTCGGGTGCCTTCGTCTTGCGACATAGGGAACCCGTTGAAACTCGAAGAAGCATGCGGATCAGTCGGCGAGATGCACGCAGCGATGAAGGGCCCGCGCCGGATTTACAGCAAAAGCAGGCCTGAGAATGGGGTAGAGTGGGAATACGATGGTGGGGAGGAGAGCGAACGATGGGTGATGCGCGCCTTTGCGGCAAGCGCTGCAGTGATGAGTGGTCACAAGTCGAACTGAGGCACGATAAGGGGCCTGGAGGATAAACGCCGTTTGTCAAACAGTCATTTCAATTCCCCAAAATAGGCATCCCCTCGAGCGAGTCGGATCAGGGTGAACGGGTGAGAACGCACCTCAAATCGGTCATTACACATCGTGCATCATGCATCATGCATCATGGTGCAAAATGGATCAGCGGCCGATGAAATCTATCTGGAAGCGGAGCTTTAACGTGGCAAATTGGGCAATCAATCGAATCAGGCTCCGGACAGTGTCCGGACCCCGGCAAGGGCCGCCTTCGTGGACTGTAGTCTGTAGTCTGTCTGTACTGTACTACACGGTGCTCATTACAGGGCCATTAAGTTTCCTTTCACCTGAGATGTCTTTTGCCAATGACTTGGCTGAACTCTTCGATAAAAACCCAAGTAGCCCTCGCATTTTTTCCAAAGTGCCCTAACCCTTGTCCTTGCGGTCACGGTGACGGTACTTCCATTTCTGCCCCGTGGTTGCTCGCGTTGACCATCCTGACTCACTGCCTTATTCGTCCATATCAAGAGCTTTTGGTTATTTGGCAGAGTTCGCACGTAGGAAAGAGGGGAATACACACTCTGTTCAGTACGACGCAGTCTGATCTGTCTACGGGTACGCCACCACCTCGGGTACTACTTGTGTCAGTTTGCCGAATCAAACCCTATTAAGAGCTCTGACGAACCTGGGGTCCAGGTTGCCCACGTTCTTAGGCTGAACACGAGGCAAACTCCTTCGTCCTCTTCTCTCAAAGACCATCCCTAGCACATCATCCCCGGGCCGTATCGCCATTATGTCCCAGGATCTTCCTCATATCTCGCCGAGCGCGAACTATCAAGCCATCTTTGACAATGCTTTAGAAGCCTACGAAAAGAAAACTGGGAACAACCTCGCATCGGATCCACTCCTTCGCAGGCTCGAATCCTGCAATTCTCCTGATGCTGTCCTTGATGTGCTGCGAGAACAAATCCCCGCGTTTGACCGATCCGGGAGCAGGTTCACGAGATGGGTCAACCCCACCATAAACGTTCTATACACTTTCTCATCAACGATTGGCGGCGCTATGAGCCTGGTAAGCATGGTCAAGGTCATCATTCAAGATCGCGCCATGACGTCTGCTTGCTAGCCATACCCACCGGCGGGAGTAATATTCACAGGCATTGCCAGCCTTCTCTCGGTGGGTGTCTGCCCCGCCAAATTTTATGCGATTGTTTCACGCTTATATCCCCAGGTGGTTCAAGGCGTAAGCGTTAGCCAGGGCGCACTCCTGGACATCTTCGAACGGATAGAGAATGTGTTCAGAAGACTTGAGACCTACACCGAGCTCCCCCCGACGAAGGAAATGACGGATATAATCATAAAGGTCATGGTCGAGGTGCTCCTCATCCTTGCCCTGGTCACAAAGGAGATTAAACAAGGAAAATTAAGTGGGTTAATCCTTGATAACTGACAGCCCTGCTCGAGTTGAGCGTTTAGCAGAAAGGTTCTTGAAAAACTTAGCAGGAAGGTCGGAGATCGATGACGCGCTGCGGAGGCTGGACAAACTGACGCAAGAAGAACATCGCATGGCAACTGCACAAGATCTGAGGGCCACGCACAGCGTTCGTGACAAAATGGATGTTGCCGCTGATGGTGTGTAGCTTCTTTTCCTGTGGTCGGCCATCTATTCCCTCCTAACCAGATTTGCGATAGATGCCGAGCATATCAAAGGGCAACTCAGAAAAGTGGTTGGACATGTGGATGACCAGAAGTGTCCGTCTCCCCATGACTCTTCCGTGGTTGGCCGTGGTGTCTCAGCTGTTTGATAGGGGACCAACTGCGGAATGACCCTGCAACCTGGCTCTCTCCTCCGGACCCATTCATAAATTACAACACGGCCAGCGATGCCCGTTATGGCGGCACTGGTGTATGGATCACCGAAAGTACCGAGTTCAAGAACTGGAAAGAGTCCACGTCTTTGTTGTGGGTCTACGGGAAACGTACGTGCTCCACACCTCTGCGCACTCGCTCTTACTAAATAATCAGCATGTTCTCAGCGGGTGCTGGTAAAAGCGTTATAGTGTGCGTCATTCTCCAATTCAATTTAGCAGGATAAGCTATATCTCAACTACAGTTCTGCGATCATCGAGGATATCAAAGCCATCTCTAATACTGGGCCAGCATACATGGCCTTCTTCTTTTTCGACTTCAAGGACACTGCGAAACAGGATGCCCGTGCTTTACTCTCTTCTGTCATCGTCCAGCTCAGTCGGAGATCTCCATCCTTTTACAACATTCTATTCAACTTCTATTCTGTGCACGAAAAGGGCTCGCAACAACCCAGTATCGGCGCACTTACGAAATGTCTTGAAGACATGATCAAGGCCTCAGGAGACGTACCCATGTATCTTGTCCTTGACGCAGTTGACGAATGCCCAAACACAAATGGGATACCGTCACCACGTTGCCAGGTGCTGGATCTTGTGGAGAAGGTGGTCAAACAGGGTCATCCACGATTACATCTCTGTATTACCAGTCGACCCGAGGTCGACATCCGAACTTCCCTTGAGCCCTTGACATCGACGTCTAACCGCATATGCCTCCATGACCAAATCGGACAAAAGGAGGACATTGTCAAGTTTGTTCGCGGAGTTGTTTACTCTGACAAGAACATGCGGAGATGGCTGGATGAGGACAAGCAATTGGTTATTGAGATACTTTCTGAAAGAGCCAACGGCATGTAGGTCCACCGTTATGTGTTCAAGACACTTTCTCATGCTTCCGCACAGGTTTCGTTGGGTGTTTTGCCAACTTGACGTTCTGCGGCTATGTTTCCCATCAAGCGTGCGGGGTGTTCTGGCTGAATTGCCTGAATCGCTGGACGAGACGTACGAGCGGATACTACAGCAAATTCCGAAACCGAACCGAGTGCATGCCCATCGACTCTTTCAATGCCTTGTCGTGGCTGCTTACCCTCTTAAAGTGGAAGAATTGGCAGAGGTTCTCGCAATTGGCTTCACTGCTACAGGAATGACCCCGATGATGGATGAGAACTTGCGGTGGGAGGACAAAGAACGAGCTATATTGTCCGCATGTTCCAGTTTGATCACCATTGTCCAAGACGGAGGTTCACGCCTGGTTCAATTTTCACATTTCTCTGTCAAAGAGTTCCTCACCTCGGATCGCCTTGGTGCCTCAACAGTGCACACTTTACGTTACCACCATATCCGGCTCGAGGCTGCGCATGTGATGATGGCGCGGGTTTGCCTCAGTGTCATCCTCCAGTTAGAAGATCATATGGACAAGCGGACCATCAGGAGCTATCCTCTGTCCAAATACGCCGGTAAACATTTTGTCAACCATGTGGAGTTTGAGAATGTAATATTAAGTATTAGCGACGGGGTGGACAAGCTACTTGACAGAGACAAACGGCATTTTTATACATGGGTCTGGTTACAGATTGGCGATTGGGACTCGGAGGATTGGCATAATTCGGAGATGGACTGGGACCCAGAGGACTGGCACCATTCGGCGATGGACCGGAATATGGGGTATCATTTCCGTTCGTCCATAACTCGATATCTTGATACGAAGCCTGAGCACCCACCACGACTACCTCCCCTCTACTATGTTGCAGCACTTGGACACCTCTGTCTGGCACGTCGCCTCATTTTGAAGTGCACGCAGGACTTAGATACTAGGGACGATAAAGGCTGTACTCCATTGCATATTGCGGTGCTTGCCGGAAGGGAAGAAGTTTCGCAGCTATTGATTGAGCACTCCGTGGACTTGGACATCCAGGACATCAATCATCGGACTCCACTCCACATGGTGGCATACATGGGGCTCGCCAAGGCCACTCGGATTCTTCTTGAGCGTGGCGAGCCTCTCGAGGGTTGTCTCAATGCGAGGGACAAGAACAGCCGGACGCCCCTCCACTTGGCATCGCAGCGTGGTCATTCTGACATCGCAGGATTATTGCTGAAGTTCGGCGCAGATGTGGATGCACAGGACAACGAGACCATGACCCCACTACATTTGGTATCACAATATCGTATGGGCAATGATTCCCGAATCACCAAAACTGCACAGCTGCTACTGGAGCATGGTGCAAGCGTCCACTTGCGAAACAAAAATGGCCAGATGCCATTACACGTGGCATCGCATCATGGTCTTTCCAGCATTGTAGCATTATTGCTGAAATTCGGCGCCGATGTGGATGCACAGGACAACGACACCATGGCCCCACTGCTTTTGGTATCACGAGCACGACACCACGGTTTTGACGACGATTTACAGATCACCCAGATTGCACAGCTGCTAATGGAGCATGGTGCAAGCGTCCACATACGGAACAAGAACGGCCAGATGCCATTACACGTGGCATCGCATCATGGTCTTTCCAGCATTGTAGCATTATTGCTGAAATTCGGCGCCGATGTGGATGCACAGGACAACGACACCATGACCCCACTGCTTTTGGTATCACGAGCACGACGTCACGGTTTTGACGATGATTTACAAATCACCCAAATTGCACAGCTGCTAATGGAGCATGGTGCAGGCGTCCACATACGGAACAAGAACGGCCAGACGCCATTGCACGTAGCATTGCAGGGTCTTTCCGGAATTATAGCATTATTGCTGGAATTTGGCGCGGACGTGGATGCACAGGACAACGACGCCATGACCCCACTGCATTTGGTATCACTATTGCAACCATCCATTTTTGACGGTGATTCCCAAATCATCACAACTGCACAGCTGCTACTGGAGCATGGCGCAAGCGTCCACATGCGGAACAATACCGGCCAGATGCCATTACACACAGCATTGCATCATGGTTTTTCCAGCATTGTGGCATTATTGCTGAATTTTGGCGCGGACGTGGATGCACGGGACAACGACACCATGACCCCACTGCTTTTGGTGTCACAAAATCCTTGGGACGATTGTTCCCGAATGACCAAAATTGCACAGGTGCTACTGGGGCATGGCGCAAGCGTCAACGTGCACAACAAGAATGGACAGATGCCATTACACTTAGCATCGCAACGTGGCCTCTCTGGGATCGTGGATTTTTTGTTGAAGTCCGGTGCAGACGTGGACGCACGGGATAGTAGCAATATTACCCCGTTGCATTTCGCAGTATCATCTCCATTCCAGCGCTTATTTCTCACGTCGCCCTTTGACAATTCCCCAGAGATCTGGAGCGTCACCAGGACCATAAAGCTACTACTGGGACATGGTGCAAATCTCCAAATGCAGAATGACAAGGGAGAGACTCCATTGCAGGTCGCATTGATGAGAGGAGAGCAGAGGATCATTGACCTGCTATCTGATGATGTGCAAAATGACCTACGCAATGCAGTCCGTATCACCGGTTCAGTGCCTTGCGAGACCACGTACGAAAGCACCGAAGGTTCGTCCCCTTTCTGTCGCTGGCTGCAACATTATATCCGACTATTAAACGATACCTTTCCGACCTCCTGCAGATGATACCTTATCAGAAATGGGGTCGCTTGATCCATGACAAGAATGGAGAGGGCCACGGCACAAAAAAAGGCGAGAATAGTAGTCTACCTTGGTGTTTTCTGTCGAGACGCTCAGAATTGGAGCATGCCCGTGTTCGTACATCTAACGGTCTAACTGAAGTGTTGACAATCGAACATGGGGGACCAGATGGAGGGATATCATCCTAATTCGCCGAAAGTTTACTACTACGTTTGCAGATGCTGAATGTCGACCACGATGGAGAGATAGTCACGGCGTACGGGACATATGAATTCGTTTTGTTGATGCGTTAGACAGGTAGACTCGGGGCTGGAGCCCTACAGCGTTCAGTTTGTGTTGATATGCCACGGGATTCAGACTTTCGCCTGTCCGAGGCCTGCAGCACTATGCCTGTCCTTCAAGTCCTAGCTGAGGCCATATAATATCCTGGCCGCTGTCGCAGTAGCACCCGACACTGTCCTGCCGTTGACGCAGAGAGAATGGAGCGCCCCTCATCCATGAGGCCAGCGCCGAAACCGTTACTGAGTAGTGAGACGCTGACCAGTCAGAGGCGTCACTGAAACACAGAGATAGGATATGTTGTATTGCAGAAGAGCGAGGGGAGAGAATGATAATCCAATTCTCCTGCCGAGGCCGACGTGTAGTACAATTGTACGAATGTAAACAAAAATATGGGTGTTTGTTACCCCAAATCACGGAAAGTAAAACAGAGCGAGACAGCTAAAGGATAATGAAACTACGGTAATATTCTATACAGTATTCCTGTGGTAAGAGTTGAGGGGGCGGATACGAGCTAAGTGACGTTGCTAGGGGGGTCACAGCGATTTTGCAAATACAGATTGGGTGAGGTTGTACAGAAATATGTGGAGCGTCAGTTACCATTAGTTTACCTATTCCCTGTTATTTTTCTAAAGCCTGCTCTCGACCAGCGGATGATGCGCGTCCGCACGCCAGGGCAACGCGCCGACACCAAACGCCGCATCGAGCACCTCGCGCACCGTCCTCGCAAACACAAATTGCATGCGCGCCCGCACCTCCTTCGGCACGTCGTGTTCGACGTCTTTCCTGTTCGCCCATGGGAGGATCACCTTGTTGGCGCCCGCACGGTGCGCGCCTAGCACCTTTTCCTTGATCCCACCCACTGGCGAGACCCGTCCGCGGAGCGTGATCTACAGTCACGTGTCAGAAAGTTGAGCGCCTACAGGGAGTAGGGGAATTGGTGACGCACCTCCCCAGTCATGGCGGTGGTAGGCGGGACACACTTTCCGGTCAGGAGGGATACAATAGCACAGACCTGTCGTCCCCCAAACCGCCTTGATTAGTACCGAATCACCGCTCACCATGTCACCACGTACCATGGCGACACCAGCGCTAGGACCATCCTTCTTCTGCGCACCTGCGGGAAGGTGCAGGTGCAAGTCTATGGCGGCATCTGGTATCCGTAACGGATCCTGCGCGCGCTTATTGGTGATGCCAAGGTCGTACGCGTGCGTCTTGACCCAACTGAGCGCGAGCTCCGCGCTCTCCTTGAGAACCTACCAACAACATCCAAGTTAAGACGTCGAACCTTCCGCGAAAAACAGGAGTAGAAAAGACGCACATCACCAAGCGACCCTGTAAGCTTGAGATTCCCATTGCCAGGTGTTGCTATACTCTCTACAGGCATGATCTCGCCTTCGCCCATGCCAGTCACGACCAGACCCCATACCACGCCACGTCTTGCCTCGCGGTCACGGTCCTCACTGTCATGCCGCGACAGACCTAGGATCTTTTCAAGTTGATCCGCCTCAACGACGGGGTCGTATCCAGAATCACCATTTCTGACACTTTGGATCAACGCGCCGTTGGCGTCTGACATGGCAGGTGAGGACGGCCGTGACGATGGTGGTAGTCCACGGGCATCAACGTGCGCCGTCCACTCAACGGCCTTGAAACGTACGACCCCACCAATCGCACGCTCGAGCGCACGTACACCCGCCTCTCGCGTATAGTGTGTGACTATACGAAGGAGTGCCGGCTCAGTTAGTTGAACATGGTCCTCGGACAGCCCGTTCTGCGCGAGTTGCTTCGGAAGGAGGAATCGTCGTGCGATGTGCAACTTTTCATCGTGGGTGTAGCCAGAGAGCTGGATCACCTCACAGCGATCAAGGAGTGGTGGAGGGATGGTGTCGAGGGTATTGGCCGTACAGATGAAAAGAACTTGCGAAAGATCGATCGGCACGTTAATGTAATGATCCTATCGATCATTCAGATCGTGAGCTACGATGTCAGGACATGTCAAGGGACGTACATTGAAAGCGACGTTCTGTTCCGGATCCAGCACCTCGAGCAGGGCTGCAGAAGGATCCCCGTGATAGTTTGACTGACCGACTTTGTCAATCTCATCTCTATTGTTTCTGTGCGTTAAATCCTGGTCTAAGAAAACGCAAGCAAGACGCTCACAATAAGAGAACAGGATCCATGCGACCAGCTTTGCGCAGCGCCTGTGCCAGTAAACCAGGACCACTGGCAACATATGTCCGCCGGTGGCCCCGGATCTCAGCTTCGTCACGAACACCGCCGAGAGCAATTCGCTGAAACGGCCGGCCAAGCGCGCGCGCAATTGACTGTCCCAACGATGTCTTCCCTGTTCCCGGTGGTCCGACGAACCTGTATGTTTCATGCCTGTGAGGTTATCGGGCTATAGTGAGCGGTCGAATGAGTCACGCACAGCAAAATCGGGGCTTTGATCGTTTTGGCCGCTTTGCGGGCCCCTTGCACCTCGCTTCCAGTTGGTGACTGAATGAGTGTCGGAATCTCCCCGGCCTTGACGAGGGCTCTCCGCTCTTTCTCCTTTTGCCCGTCGCCTGCGGAAGGACCCTCGATGGCATCCTTAAGTGTCACTTCCTGGGCCTTTGTCTGTTCCATCTCGGCCTCTTGCGCAAGCAAAGCTCGCAGACGGACGACAGCAAGGTACTCGATTAACCGTCGCTTAACCTTGTCAAGCCCGAAGTGGTCCGCATCAAGCTGCGCCTTTGCGTTCGAGAGAAAGTCGGACCGCGTGAGGGCGTCCGAACCCGCGGGTGGGGGAACCCATGGTAACGCGGTGAGCCATTCGAGCTGGTGGCAACAGAGAACGCCGTCTCGGATCAGGTAAAACGCGAGAATAGAATAAAAGTGCTTGTACGCACATAGTTCCTCACAACGCCATGCTCCGCGTTTTGGGGAGGAATTCGTTTGAGGCGACGGGCCTCGGTCGAAGCTACGCGGCGGACTTCGGTACCGGCGGGTAAACCGTCGACCCGACGGGATAGTGCTTCCAGCTCGTCCTCATCCTCCACTGCATGCCCGGTACCGTGAAGATCGGAGTTGCCAACTTCGAGGCGCTGCAACTCGGCATTGATAGCAGCCAGCTGCTGACGCAGGAAGAGCGCCTTCTGTTGCTTGGACAGCGATTCGTCAACGGCCGTGGCGATCTTCGTGCTAACTTCGGCTATGGACAGCTGCTTTGTCAAAACGGTGGTGACGTGTTGGAGGCGCAAAGATGGTGATTCGGTGGAGAGAAGGGCTAGAAACAAGTAGTACGCGAGTAGTACGCGTTAGTAGTTTGCCGCGGAATTACGAGTTTACGGAAACACAGATGGGGCATGGAGGAACAATTAGGATCAATCCCGGGATATGACGAAAGCGAGCGTTTTTCGCAAGACGTGCGGGTCGAGTACGGGTGTCACAGGTGGCAACACGGGAGATGGGGCAGAAGGGCAGACCGACAGACGGGGGGGGCAGACAAAATAACGTCGCCAAATGAAAGACGGGGGGTGCTCACCGAGTTTGTCAGCATGTTCCGCGCCTACGGCAGACACAATAGCGTCCGCGAGCGCAGCAGCCCTCTCCGGCTCCGTCTCGTCAACAAGCTGCGCAATGCGAGCCCAGCTCTCGCGCTTGCGCGCCGACTGCGAAGCGTCCTGCGCGAAGCGCTCCAACAAGCGGACGGCGGCTGCCTTGAAATCCTGCACGACGTCGTGCGCGGGCGGCGAATGTGCGTCGGGGGGTGGA
>Ga0307510_10003518_pt1 | contig 18264 bp, 6 predicted proteins | sample 12_EM_MG_FD_207224 | JGI IMG/M metagenome (GOLD analysis project Ga0307510, IMG submission 207224) | Populus trichocarpa ectomycorrhiza microbial communities from riparian zone in the Pacific Northwest, United States - 12_EM | ecosystem: Host-associated > Plants > Roots > Unclassified | place...
GGCGGCGTGCCCAGGACGCTTCCGGCGTCGCTGCTCACCGGCGGCGGCTTCGGCAGCTATACGATCGAATCCGTCGCGGACGACTGGTCCGGCGCGGCCGCCAACATCATCGTGTCGTCCGGAACCAACCTGTCCCTGCAACAGCAAAACCTGTCGAGCCTCGCCTACTACGGAAACACCGCGACCGGCACCAAGCTTGGCCAGCAAGGCGCGCCGCTGGCGCTGCTACCGGACGATCAACGCAAGCCGGTCGATCTCACGCTGAAGGCCGACAACATCACGCTCGACACCGGTGCGACCATCGCCACCGATCCGAAGGCCAAGATCACTTTCGCCGCGGTCAGTGCCGACCGTACCCTTGCTGTGACCGATCCGCTGCGAACCGTTCCGGCGCAAAAGGTCGAGTTGCTCGGCAGCATCGTCGATCACGGCGGCACTGTCTTCGTCAATGCGCTGATGACGCATCTCGGCGCAAAGGCGGTTGTCGATCTCTCCGGCACTTTCGTTGCCAATTCGACGTTCGGCCAGCCCAACGGAGCGGCGACCAGCGGCACCTATATCGCCGGCGGCACCTTCTCGGTCGAAGCGGGGGCGGCATCCGCAACGAGCCTCGGCGGTGGAAACTACGCTTATAACGCGCCGAGCAATCTGAACTATCTCGTGTCCGAGGCCGGCGCCCGGGTCGACGTGTCCGGCGCCGCCGGGTTTGTCCAGGCGGCAGGCGCACGCGGCGCCACCTCGTCGCTGTGGTCGTGGAGCGATGCCGGCACGGTGAACGTCGATGTTTCATTCTTTGCCTGGGGTGGCAGTTTCGCGGCGGCCGGCGGCCGGTATGTCGCAGCCGACGGCACCACGCAGGCCGATGCGCGCGCCAATGGCGGCACCCTCCGGCTCGGTGGCGGCGCGATCTCGCTGCGGCAGGACACGACGGATGTCGATGCCGCGGTATCGGCCTTCAACCGAGGCGCCGGTCCGGCGCCGTCGTCGCTGCTCGTTGCGGCCGACCAGCTCTCGCAATTCGACAACGTCTACCTCTACGCGGGAGCCGGACTGGGCGGTGCGGCGCGCCTGTTCAGCGACGTGCCCGGCACGATTTACGGCGACCCCTACAAAGCGGTCTCCTACAATGTGGTGAGCATCACCGGCCCGCTCGACTGGACCGTCACCAACCGCCTCGAGATCGCCGCCGGCAAGATCGTGGCCCCGCCGAATTCGGTCGATGCCAAGATCTCGGCGGCCTATGTGCTGCTGACGGGCGGCGGTCTTCCGACCACAACCGGCGGCAGCACCCTGACGGTCCGCGGCCAGACCATCGACGTCCAGGGCGCGTCCTTGTCGGGCTTCAGCCAGGTCAGCCTGCTCAGCAGCGGCGACATCCGCCTCAGCACCCCCAGGGTCGTGAACGGCATCATCCCGGCCGGCACAACTCAACCGATCGATCCCGCGACATTCACGGGCACCATGTCGTCGTCGGGCGATCTGCTGCTGTCCGCGCAGCGGATCTATCCGGTCTCCGCCGTCAACTTCACCCTCCAGACGCCGGGCAAGGTGACCTTCGCGGCGCCGGCCGGAAGCAATACGCGCACGCCGCTGTCCGCCGGTGGCGGCCTCAACGTCTATGCAACAACCATCGAGCAGGGCGGCAATCTGTTAGCGCCGCTCGGCAAGATCACCCTCGGCAACACCGACACCACCGTCTCGCCGATCGTGACCCAGTCGGTGAGCCTTCTGCCCGGCAGCCTGACCTCGGTGACACTCGCCGATACCACTGTGCCGTACGGCGCCACGCAGGACGGCAGCGGCTGGTACTACAATTCCACCACCAATCCGCTGGCGCAGCCGCCGTCGAAGGGCATCGTGCTCGCCGGAAAGAATGTGGAGCGGCAGGATGGCTCGACGATCGATCTGCGTGGCGGCGGCGACCTGCAGGCGATGGAATGGATCCAGGGCAAGGGAGGTTCGCGCGACACGCTGACCACGACGCCGCTGGGTCAGACGGTCTACGCCCTGCTGCCGTCGGGCGATTCAGTGGCGGCGTTCGACATTCACATGACGACGGCGTCCAGCGCCGACCTCGGCAAGACCGTGACCGCAGGTGACAATTATCCGCTTGCCGGCACCCAGGTCACGATTGACGGCGGCAACGGTATTCCGGCCGGGACCTATACGCTCTATCCCGCGCATTATGCGACCCTGCCGGGCGCGATGCGCGTGGTCTATTACGGCGACAACACCGGCGTGAACCGGCCGACGACGACCCTGCCTGACGGCACCGTGCTGGTCACGGGCCACTACACGCAGTCGACCGTGCCCGGAAAACAATCGTCGGGCCAGAGCATGTTCGCGGTGCAGACAAATTCGGTCTGGCAGCAATACAGCGAATACAGCTTCAACCGCGCCAACAGCTATTTCACCAGCCTCGCGGCGAAGAACGGATTGCCGGTGCCGCGGCTGCCGATGGATGCCGGCCGTCTCGCCGTCGTCGCCCAGCAGACGATCCTGCTCAACGGCATTGCGCTGACGCAGCCGGGTCAGGATGACAAGGGCAATCTCGGCCGCGGTGGCGAGCTCGACATCAGCGCTCCCAAGATCGCCGTTATTGGCCATGCCGGATATCTCAACCATGAAACGCCGGCCGGCTACGTTGGACTCGATGTCTCCGAACTCAACGACTTCGAGAGCATCCTGATCGGTGGCCTCCGCAGCGACACGACCAAAGGCACGCTGATCACGCAGACCGCCAGCACCGTTCTGGTCGATACAAACGGCGAGACACTCGGCGCGCCGGAAATCCTGCTCACTGCCGGGGTCCCCAAGTCCTCGCAACTGCAGACGATCCCGCAGACCGTGACGGTGAACGGCCAGACCGTAGTCGTGGAAGACCAGATCAACGCGCCGGGACCGGACAGCGGCACGGTCAGGATCGCTTCGGGCAGCGTCATCAAGACCACCGGCATCGTCCATGCCGGCGCCGGCCGCAACTATTATTTCGCCGATCCCGCCAACGGCACGCCCACCACGGCCGCGCAAATCGCAGCCGCGCTGGGCGGGACGCTCGATGCGAGCGGCACCGTCATCACCGGGGTGGACGTCTCGAAGTTCAGTTATTTCGTTAAGAACGCCGACGGCAGCTTCGTGCTCAATCCGGACGGCAGCGTCTATCGTAACGCCGGCACGATCGGCGATCTGCTGCGCAATTATGCGAACCAGACCAACGGACTCGGCGCGCTCTTCGTCGCCACCAACGATTCGAGCCTGAAAGTCTCCGGCCCGAGCGGTGTCGCGCCGCCGTCGCTCTCGATCCAGTTCGCCTCCAGCACCGATCCGAAGGTGCCGGGTGCGGTGAACGGCTCGCTGCTGCTGCCCGCCGACGCCGGACGCCTGGTGATCGAGTCCGGTGCCAGCATCACCGCCAAGTCGGCGACCATGCAGGCGACCGCGTCGACGAATGCGATCGTGGGCAACAGCAGCGACCTTCACCTGCAACAGCTCAACGTGACCGCGCGGACGATCGGCCTCGGTTCACCGACGCTCATCGGCGACAAGAGCGTCGCGCTGTACAACCAGCAATTTGCCGATGTGAAGGAGCTGTCGCTGAAGGCGCTTTCGGGCACCGTCACGCTCTATGGTGACTTCAATCCGGGCGCGGTTTCCAAGCTGACCCTCGACGCCGCCAAGATCGTGCGGGCCGACAACGGCGGAAGCGCGAAAGTTTCCGTGAACGGGAGCGACAGCTCGATCACGCTGATCAATACCGGCGCGGCGGGCGATTCGACCGGGGCGCCTGCAACCGGCGGATACAAGCTCGGCTTCGATGCGTCCGAGATCGTCCTTGGCGGCGGTTCACAGACGATGCTGGGCTATGGTGAGGTCTTCATGACCGCAGCCAATCGCGTGTTCGTCGCCGGTTCCGGCAGCCTGACGCTCGGCGGCAGCAACGACGCCGTCGATCTCAACCTCGCCACGCAGAATGTCCTCGTCGCGGGGGCTACCTCGAAGGGCAGCGGCTCGTTCGCCGTCACGACGCGTGGTCATATCGTTCTGTCGGATATCCTGCAGCGCGAGCCGACGCTGGCGCGGCCGACCGACAGTGCCGAGACCGGCGGCAATCTGTCGCTCACCGGGGCGCAGGTCGTGATCGGCAGCATGATCCAGGCGCAGGCCGGCACCATCACGCTCGAAGCCACGGCGGGCGATGTGTCGCTGGCGCCCCGCGGCTATCTGGCTGCGGGCGGATACAAGAAGACCCTGGTCGATGTCGACACCTATCTGTCGGGCGGCAAGGTGGTGCTCAAATCCGACAAGGGCAACGTCAACACCGATGCGAAGAGCGTCATCGACGTCGCGCAGCCGGAGGGCGGGCTCGGTTATGGCGGTACGATCGAGGTCACCGCGCTCGGCGATCCCGCATCCACGTCAGGCGGCAATGCGACGCTCGATGGCGTCCTGCGCGGCGCCGGCGGTCCGGGCCTCGGCGGCAGGTTCAAGCTCGACACCAGGGGGAAAGCCGACCTGACCGCGCTGGCCGACCGGCTGCTCGACGGCGGCGTGACCGGGGCGATCGACATTCACACCCGGACCGGAAACCTCGAGCTCGCGGAAGGCCACACGCTGAAGGCACACGCCGTCACGCTGACGGCCGATGATACGTCTTGGGACAGCGGCGATCCGGCCAAGCAATTCGGTCAGGTCAAGCTTCGCGGCCGGATCGATGCCACCGGCTATGCCGGCTATTCGCTCGACGGTAACGGCCAGGCCGGCGGCCAGGTTTCGCTCTATGGTGCCAACGCGATCCTGCTCGCGAGCAGCGGCGTGATCGACGCCTCGACGACGCACGCCGACGAACGCGGCGGCGACGTCACGGTCGGAATCAGCTGGGATGCCAAGTCGAAGATTTTCCTCCAGCAGGGCACGCAGATCAACGTATCGGGCGGCACCAAGGGCGGCCTGAGCGGCGGCACAGTGACGTTCCGCGCACCGCTGGACGGCAACAACGACGTCAAGCTCGTCGCCATCAGCAACACCGCGAACCCCAGCGGCACGCACGGCGCCAACTATTACGCCGACGGCGACAAGACCTACGACGAGCTTCCCGTGCTCGACGCGACCAACAACGTCAACGACCGCTCCAGGACCAGCATCGTCGGCGCGCGCGCCGTCGCCGTGAACGGCTACGTCGCATTCGACACCCAGGCGGGCACGCACGGCATCGACGGATCGAGCCTCGGCTGGTTCGGCACGATCGATACCGCCGGCTGGTACAAGGGCGTGGACCAGAACGGAAATCTCATCCCGGCGACCGAGGGGTCGTGGACCAATGTCACCGGATGGAAGATTTCGGACATTACCGGCGCCACGGGTGGATTCGCTAACACCGCACCCCCGGTTTCCGTGACCAATAGCTCCGGCGCCGTTGTTGCGACTATCAATTTTACGATGGGGATAGGCCTTTTCCGCCCGGTGCAAATCCCAGAGTTCAATCAGCTTACGCCCGGTCAGACGAAGATCCCGGTCACCTTCCCAGAGCCGCAGACACCGGGAGGCGTCAGGGCTCAGGGCCTCGCCTCAGTCGATGCAAATGGGGTCGTTTCAATCGAGATCACCCAAGCCGGCAGCGGCTACACGACAAGAGCGGCAACGGTAAAAATTGCCGGCGTCCTGGATCAATTTGGTGCTGAAGTTAACGTGCCGTTTTTTGTTTTGTTCGGATTTTCGCAATCGAGCCTCAAGATCATTTCGGCCCAGCTGTCGCTTCCGTCCGGCAGCACTGGTTTTGATGGCGCCTCGCTTGTCTCGGTTCCTGCCGGCACCGCGACCGTGAATTTCACGAAAGTGTCGAACCTGTCGGGGACCACGAAGCTGATCAACGGCACGCCCCAGTTCGTGCCTGACACGCCGGATTATATTCCGGCGACCTCGAGCGGTGTGTTCGCATTCGACCCGGCCAACCAGGGCAAGACGGGCATTGCGAACTTCACCGGTGGTGCCGGCACGGGCCATGCGTTCTTCGGGGACACGGTGTCCCAGATCACCCAGGGCACGTGGAGCTACAACGGCCAGAGCTACGGCTTCAGCAACCTGTTCGCGCGGCTGACACCGCTGGTGAACAGCCTAGGCGCGGACGTTGTGCACGTGCAGCCCGGTGTCGAGCTCGTGAATTCCAAGGGCGACATCACGGTCAGCAGCAACTGGAATTTGGCGGCGGGAACGGCGGGCGGGCTCGTCGTCGACCCGGCCACCGGCAAATCCTACTACGATCCGAACTCTAGCTACGTCAGCTTCAACTATCGTCTGGCGACACCTTGGGGCGGCCTGGATTCTGGCGCGCTGACCTTGCGCGCGGCAGGAAACATCAATGTCAACGCCTCGATCTCGGACGGCTTCTTCCAGTTCGGCGACTATCAGGATCCGTCGTATACCAGCAGGATCGGCGCCACCGCCCGCAAGATCGATGCAAACGGCAACGCCGCCTACACTTATTATCTCAGCGACTACACCGGCGGCCCGATCGCACCCTACAAGGACGGGGCCAACAGCATCAGCCCGACCACGGTGGATCTCGCCAATGCGGATCTGTTCCCGCATGCCTTGCGCGTCTGCGTCGCCGACTGCAATACGTCGACTCCGGTCATCAGGCTGGTGACCTCGCCATCGTCCTGGTCCTATCGCCTGACCGCCGGCGCCGACCTCGCGAGCGCCAACCCCTCGGCCGTCCTGCAGACGAAAGCGGCGGACGTGATCGTCGACAAGCATGTGAATTACGACAAGCAATCGGTAATTGGCGATTCCTCGTCCACTGCGACAGCCGTGTCCTACAATCTCCCGACCATGGTGCGGACCGGGACGGGCAACATCAACATCTCGGCGGCGCAGGACGTCATCTTGAAGGATACGACCGCGCCCGGCGTGATCTACGCGGCCGGCGTCAATACGGCCAGGCTGACGGACCCGAACTACCATCTGGCAAACGGAAGTGTCGTGCCTGACGCCGACAAGGTGGACGGCTTCTTCGAGCCGCGCGTGCTGGCCTATGGCAACGGCGGCGCTCTCCTCGGCGACGGTGTCTACTATGGCCCGCCGACCGCGGCCGCATTTCCGGAAATGGGTGGCGATCTCGTCATCAACGCCCAGCGCGACATCAAGGGCTATAGCGACAGCGGCAACAAGGTGCTGCAGTACTATCAGCCCTGGTTGCTGTCTCTTGCCGGCGTGACGCCCGCCAACATCACCCCTTTGGGCGCTGGTATCTTCGCGCCCGCGGGGACGCAAATCGCCTCGCAAACGGCGTGGTGGATCCAGTATGGCAGCTTCCAGCAGGGCTTCCTGAGCGCTGGCGGCAATGCGAGCGTGATCGCTGGGCGCGACCTCGTCGATGTCTCGGTGTCCCTGCCGACCACCGGCCGGGTCAGCGGTGGTCTCGCGGCGGGCAGCACGCCGGTGACGCATCTCTACGGCAGCGGCAACATGGTCGTGCGTGCCGGCGGCGACATCAAGGGCGGATCTTTCTACGAGGGGTCCGGTTCCGCCGTCATCACGGCTGGCGGCGACATCGGTCAGAACGGCACGGTTTCGCGGTACAAGGCGAGCACGCTTCTGCTCCTGGACGTTCCGGTGCTTGCAGTCGATACCGGAAAGATCGCGATGACGGCGAACGGCGCGATCACGATGGCCGGGGTGGTGAACCCGGCCGGCCTGCATGCCCAGCAACCGAGCCGGGCCAATCCCCTCGACGCGGTTAACACGACGCCGCTTTACATGGACACTTACGGTCCGGACAGTAAAGTCTCGCTGGTGGCGCAGGCTGGCGATCTGACCATCACCGTGGCTCCCCCGACAATCAGCGACTCCAGTCTCGGCGGCCGCAGGTCGCTCGGCGCCGCGTCGTCGGAGTATCCCGCGAGCCTCGACGCGCGTGCGCTCGACGGCAATTTGATCACGACCGGCATTGCCGAGATCATCACGAGCGACTTTGCGGCCGGACGGACTGGTTCAAACGTTCCGATGCCAGGCATCGTGCTGAGCCAGTCCGTGAACGGGACGTTCAATCTGCTGGCGCAGGGAAGTATCGACCTCACCTTCGGCTACCCGACGAATTCGACGACACTGCTGTCGGCCACGCCACGTCCGTTCATCTCCGCCGGGCCGTCACTGATCGATGTTGCGTTCGATCCGTTCCGCCCGAACAGCGGCAACGACGATCCCTCCAGCCGCGCGATCCTGGCGCATGAGAACGATGTGGCCGCGGGGCTCGATACGACGGCCCGGATCTACGCCGCGACCGGCGACATCACCGCGACGGGCGGCTACGGCAGGAGAACCTCCAGTTCCACCGAAAACGTCTATCAGCGGATTGAAATCAACCGCCCGGCCAAGGTTTATGCCGGACGCGACCTCGTCGACCTCAACATCATCGTGCAGAACATCCACACCAGCGATGTGAGCTCGATCGCTGCGGGCCGGAACATCACCTACACCGGTTTCAGCAATGGCGGCGGTCTGCAGGTTGCCGGACCCGGCTTCCTGGTGGTGCAGGCCGGCGGCGATATCGGTCCGTTCCTTCCCGCGGCCCATAACAATTCCGACGAAGCCAAGGTGCAGGAAGGCATCATATCGGTCGGAAATTCCAGTCCGACGGCTGTCGGCAATTTCTATGTCGACAACAGCACCGGCGGCGGCTCGATCGGTATCTACAATCAGGCCCTGCTCGGCACCAAGAGCAACCCGCGCCGCAACGCGCTGCTGCCGGAGGCAGCAGGAACCGCTCGCGGCGCCGACATCGTCACGATGTTCGGCACCAAGTTCGGCGTCGACTACCAGGCAGTCATCGATGCCTATATCGATCCCGCGAACGCGGCAAATGTCGCACACAATTATATCAGCGAGCTGCAAGCCTTCCTTGCCCGGGTCGGCAAGCCCGCGAGTACGGACGACCCCGCAACCGTCTTGGCAGCGTTCAAGGCGCTGCCGGCCGACTTGCAGCATGTCTTCGTCGACCAGGTCTTCTTCGCCGAGCTGAAATCCGTCGGCGTCGCCCAGCTGAGCGGTGAGACAAAATCGCAGCGCGGATACGCGATGGTGAACACCATGTTCCCGGCGAGCTTCGGCTACACCCAGAACGCGCTGGACGGCGGACCGGGCGGCGCCAGCCAGCTCGTCAAGACCGGCGATCTCAACCTGCTGCACGGCACGATCCAGACCAAGCTCGGCGGCGACGTCTCGGTCTTCGGCCCGGGCGGCAACATCATCGTCGGCTCGCTGGCCACCGAGCCGAACCCCAACCTGAAGCTGCCTGATCTTGGCATTCTCACGCTGGGTGGTGGGGCCATCAACACCTTCACCGATCAAAGCGTGCGCGTGAATGCGAGCCGCGTGCTCACCAGCCAGGGCGGCGAAATCCTGATGTGGAGCTCGAATGGTGACCTCGACGCAGGTCGCGGCTCCAAGACCATCTCGTCGGCGCCCTCGGTGCAGGTGTTGTTCGACCAGAACGACTATCAGTCGATCGACCTCAGCGGCTTCGTGACCGGCTCGGGCATCCAGACCTTGCGGGCATCGCGCGTGGCCACGGCGGCGAATATCTATCTCGTTGCGCCGCGCGGCGTGATCGATGCCGGAACGGCGGGCATCGGCGGGTCAGGCGTCGTGGTCGTCATCGCGCCCGTGATCGCCAATGCCGGCAACATCCAGGCGCAGGGAGGCACCGTCGGAATTCCCACGATTTCCGTGCCGAGCATCGGCGCGCTGACGGCCGGGTCGAACGCCGCAGGCGCGGCCGCCAAATCGGCCGATGCGCCCACCGCATCGGGCAACTCCAAACCGGCCTCGATCTTCATCGTCGAAGTGATCGGCTATGGCGGCGATGACAAGGGAGACTCGTCGGACGACAAGCAATCCGGCGATGGCAAGCAGTGACACCTGCTGCAAGACCCGCGCGGCGCGAGCGGCAAAATGTCAGCTTGCCATGACGGAATGAGGCCGCGCCGCGCGGCCGTGCGTTCGTGCATCGTCCGGATCGCCGGCCAAAGTCGCGGTTTTCCGCTCGATGAACCCCTGCAAATGGGGCGGCTAAGTATCTCGGCCAAAATCTCGTGCTCGCCGGCACACTCCGGCCATTTAATTTTCACTATCGATCCGCAATTCTGACTTTTTGTTTAGGATCGGTCACAGCAACGATAAGAAACAAACCTACAAGAGCGATTACTGGCGGTGGGCCAACGTCGTGCGAAGGCAGGAGGTCGCCTGTTTTTTTTGAAATGCGCTTTTGGGGATTGGGAAATGCGTGCGACGAATTCAACCGAGCTCGAATGTCTTGAGACCGCGTTGCCAAAGGCGAACGTGAACGTGTACGATCTGGGCTTGAAGCAGGACGAAAGCAGCCGGCTTCGTCGTATCTGGGATCTTGAACACGAGAATGCGCTTCTGATGCGCATGGTGACGGAGACGCAGATCGAGATCGTGCGCCTGCGCGAGCTGTTGTCCTCGAACTGACGACCCGCCATCGTTCCGGCGTCTTGCGCGAGCGTTCCAAACGCTCGCGCCGCCTGCATGCCTGAGCCGCGACGGCGGGCAAGCGGGCAAATTCAACTGAGCTATCGACGCGACGAGGGGCGCGCCTTGGCGCCCACGGACGGCATCATGTGCCGCCCGTACAGTCGATCGCCGCCGTTTGGGCCGGCTCCATCGAACCTTCTCATCGCATCGCAAACCACGTTTTCGCTGTCGCCGCATGAGCGACGTCTATTCAGCAGGAATTGCATGTCACCTCGCGCCATCGCGCGAGAGGCCGGCGCGCTCGCGCGTTGCCTGTCGGGACATGTTTGAACTCGGTGCGAACGAGCTGTCATGCGGTTGAGAAGTTTTCTGAAGATCGCATGTTGTCTGATCGGGTCTGCGCTTCTGAGCGGCTGCGGCTTCATTCCGATGGCGGGACCGGCGAGCCTCGACATCAGGAACGAGAACACGACGACGCTGCCTTTCGCGGTCGTCAAGCTCAATCCCGAAGTGGTCGAGATGCTCGAGAAGTTCGAGCCCAACGGTTTGCCGGGATTCCTCACCGACACGCGTCCGCCCTCGAGCATCAAGTTCGGCATCGGCGACATCATCAGCGTCACCATCTTCGAGGCCTCCGCTGGCGGGCTTTACGTGCCGATCGAGGCGGGCGTGCGTCCCGGCAATTTCGTCAACCTGCCGGATCAGGCCGTCGACAATGACGGCAACATCACGGTGCCCTATGCGGGGCGGATCCGCGCCGCGGGCCGCACCAACGTGCAGGTCCAGGACGACATCCTCGCGCAGATCAAGAAGCGCGCGATCGATCCGCAGGTCGTGGTTACGTCCAGCCAGCAGCGCTCCTCGCTCGTCAGCGTGTTCGGCGAAGTCCGCACGCCGGTGCGCTTCCCGATGCCGTCGGCCGGTGCTCAGGATCGCATCACCGATGCGATTACGCGCGCAGGGGGCATCAGCGGCGCCGGCTGGGAGACCTGGGTCGTGCTGGAGCGCGCCGGCAAGCGCGCGACGGTGCCGTTCGGCAACCTCGTTTATTTTCCCAACAGCAACGTCTTCGTGCAGCCTGGCGATCGCATCTATCTTTACCGCGATCCGATGAAATTCGTCGCGTTCGGCGCCACCGGCCAGCAGGGCGAATTCAACTTCGACGCCTGGCGTATCAATCTGACGCAAGCCGTGGCGAAGGCGCGAGGCCTGCTCGATCTCCAGGCCGATCCCGCCTCCGTCTTCCTCTATCGCCGCGAGCCGCGCGATGTGGCGCAGCGGCTCGGGGTCGACTGCTCGAAATTCGACGGCGATTCCGTGCCGATCGTGTTCAACGTCAGTTTCCAGGACCCGGCCGGATATTTCATCGCCACCAAGATGTCGATGCGCCCGTTCGACGTGCTCTACGCCTCCAACGCGCCTCAGGTCGATGTCACGAAAGTGCTGAACTTCATCAACACGACACTCGTCACCGCCCAGAGCGGCACGACCCTCGTCAACAGCATCCGCTTCCCGGGAACGACCTCCTCGACAACCACCATCACCACCAGCGGGCCGTGAGCGTGCGAGGTGCTGCGATGATGGAGGCGGGCGCATCGTGGCTTGACGACTCGCTCGCAAATGTTACTCATCACCGGGGGACGAGTCCGGCCGTATCGAATTATGTTAACGTATGCTCCGGATCTGTTGCCGGGGCGCGCCGGCGAGCAGGGGAACAGGCCATGAGCCGCGCTTTGCCTTGGTTCGGATATATTGGCGGAGCTCTCGGGCTGCTTGCGATCGCAGCGCCTGCGGTAGCCCAATCCCCCGGTCCCGGCCCGATCCTGACGCCGCCCGCGGAGCGCCAGGGGACGATCATCGGCGGTCAGGCGCCAGCATCCGCATTCGAACGCTGCGTCGACGTGCAGATCGGGAACGAGGGCGCGTTTGGCTGTCTCAATCAGAAGCTCAGGCGCGAGGTCGACAAGGTCAATCCCTCGATCAACTTGCCGCCGATTGATGCGCGATCGCCCGATGTCCGCGTTGGCAATGTGAACGAGGCCGCCGTTCGGCAGCAATATGGTTCCAACTACGGTCGTTCGGTCATTCCCTATCGGCCGGCCGTTCCCGCCTACGTCCTGCCGCGTCACTGATGTCCGTGTCCTCAAATCCCTCGGGCCATGCCCGCTCCGTTGCGCGGCAATTGGCATTGTCGGCGGCATTGTGCCTGCTGATCCTGCCGGGCAGCGCCGCGGCCGCGCAACCGGATGACGAGGGCAGCAAGATCGAAGCCGGTGCCGTCGTCTCTTCGCTCGATGATGCCGATCCGGATGGACCGCAACCCCTGAAGTTGGAGCCGTTCGCGCCACGGCCACTGACGGCCGCCGATCTTCCGCCCGCTAGTCTCTTTTCCGGCAGCTATGCTCCCCACACGAGCGCCATCTTCGGTCGGGACTGGCGCGCCGGCCGCGCCGAGTATCGGGGGCTTGTCGAGCGGGAAGCACTCGCATTCGGCCTGCCGCCGGCCCTGGTCGATGCGGTGATGGCCGTGGAGAGCCGTTACAATACGGCAGCGGTCGGCCTCGATGGCGAAGTCGGGCTGATGCAGGTGATGCTGCCGACCGCTCGGCTGCTCGGCTTCACGGGCACGCCGGCGGAACTGGCCGCGCCGGCAGTCAACGTTCATTACGGCGCTCAATATCTTGCAGGTGCCTGGCGCCGCGCCGGCGGTGATCTATGCACCGCCACGATGAAATACCGCGCCGGGCACGGCGAAACGCGGTTCTCGTTCCTGTCGGTCGATTATTGCATGCGCGTTCGCGCGCATCTGTCGGCGAATGGTGTGCCGGTCACGGGTACGGTCCCGCAGCCGGTCTTTGGGCGCGCCGCAGGCAGCTCACCCGGGCGAAGCCGGGTTCTGTCGGGCAGCAACACGGTTAATTTCGCTGCGCTCAATACGCGCCTGCGGACGCTGAGCGAGCGGAAGGTTCTGCCCGAGTCACGTTGAGGCAGCTCACACTGCTGCCCCCGTCCCGTCTCTGTCCGTCACGCGCGCGGCTTGCTCTTGGATTTGCGCCGCTGCCGGGGCGCCGGGGCTGACCGGCTACCTGCAAGCGCGGCGCCGATCGCGCGCCAGCATTTCACCGCATCACGAAACGCTTCTTCGTGGGCGGAGCTCCTGGCGCGCCAGTCCATCAATTGCTCAGCGTCGGCGAGGGTCGCCTCGCCGGACTTGAGGTGCATCACCCACGACAGCGCGTCACGGGTTAAGGGATCTAATTGATCGATCTGATGGCTTCGCTTCGTCACGGTCCAGCGCTTTCCCGCACACGCCGGTCGCGAGCGATGAGCCCCGATCGACATATCTGTGTACGTAAGACGATGCGGGACGCTGAAAACCGAATTTGCCGCGTGCGGGGCGTTTGAGACGCTCGGCACAATGTTCGATCGCCTGCTTGAGGTCCGTCTCGACGGTCCGAACCGTGACGCCCAGAACAGCCGCGATCTCGCGGTTCGGCACGCCGTCGATACGCGAGAGCATCAGGACGCGCCGCCGGCGCTCCGGCAGCTCGGCGATCGCGTGCCGAAGCAGACTGACCTCGGATCGATCCTCGATCACGCGCGCGGCGTCCGGCCGGTCGTCGGGGATGTCGAGAAGGGCATCGACCTCGTCGGAGGTGAGGCGGCGCTTCTCGGCGCGACGGCGGTCGGCGGCGATGTTGAGCGCGATGCGAAACAGATAGGCCTTCGGGCTGCGCACCGGGCCGAGTTCGCGCATGCCTTCCAGGCGAAGATAGGTTTCGTTGAGAGCTTCTGAAGCGAGGTCCGGCGAGCCGAGGCGGCGCGTCAACCTTCGATCGAAGTCGACATACTCTGCCAGCAGAAGAGTCCGCAAGCTGCTGATGCTGTCGATGGTCATGCTACGCCCCACTTCACTCAGTCCCCATGTGACGGCGGGACGGTAGTTAGGCCGCACAACGATAATGTGACGAACTGTTAGTGAATAACAGGCGCTTTACGTTAGTCGCGTTATGTTGCGCGGAATCACCATATCGATGGCGAGTGCATCGCGAAAAAAGTTTTCGCTGCGGCTTTGCGCGCAACGTCTATCGGATAAGGCCCGCCAGACCGCGCGTTTCGGTCGGTTCGGGCTGTCCGAAGAGCGCTGCGAACCGTGTGCGAGCGGGTCGCAATGCGAGAATGATATCGAGGCCGAGGTGAATTCGCGTGGTCTGTATCATAACGGTGCGCGTCCCCGTGCGCCGCTTCTGTTGCGCGCGTTGCGCGGCGGCAGGACTGACGCCGCCTGCGCGTCGCGCCTCGCTTTTTGCGGCCTGATCATCTGCGCGATCTGCACGAAACCGGCCGCGGCGAAATCCGAGGCCGACACCGCCAAGCCGAACGCAAAGCCGGCTGCCGCTGCGCCTGCAAACGCGAAGCCGGCCAAAGGTGCGTCGGACAAGGGTGCGTCGGACAAGGGTGAAGCCGCGAAGGGTGCGGCGGACACGGCCAAGCCGGCGGCGCCCGAGGCTCGTTTCGATATCGATGAGTATCGCGTCGAGGGGGCGGACAGTTTGCCGCAGATCGAGATCGAGTCCGCGGTCTACCCCTTCCTCGGGCCCAACAAGAGCGCGCAGGATGTCGAGAAGGCACGCGCCGCCGTCGAGAAGGCCTATCATGACAAAGGCCTTCAGACCGTCGGTGTCTCGATCCCGCAGCAGGATGCGCAACGCGGCTTCGTCGTGCTCAAGGTTGCCGAAAATCGCGTCGGACGCCTGCGCGTCAAAGGCTCGCGCTATTTCGATCTCGCGACCATCAAAAGCAACGCGCCTTCGCTCAAGGAAGGAAGCCTGCCGGATTTTCAGGCGGTGACGAAGGATATCGTTTCGCTCAACCGTTGGCCGGACCGTCGCGGGTCGCCCGCGCGGGGGGCCGGCGTCACGCCCGGGACCGTCGACGTCGATCTCAACGTCGAGGATACGCTTCCGCTTCACGGCAGTGCCGAGCTCAACAACCGGCAGAGTCCCAGCACCACGGCGCTCCGATCCAGCGTGTCGCTCCGCTACGACAATCTATGGCAGCTCGGCCACTCGATGACGTGGACCTTCCAGTGGGCGCCTATGAATCCGAAGGACGCGATGGTGATCTCCGGCTCGTATCTGGCCCGGACGGACATCGACTGGCTCAGCGTGCTCGTCTACGGCCTGAAGTCGGACAGCTCGGTTGCGACTGTCGGCGGTGCGAACGTCGTCGGTCCCGGTCAGGTGGTCGGGGGCCGCGCGGTATTGACCTTGCCCGGCAAGGGCGAGCTCTTCCATACCTTGTCTCTCGGCATCGACTACAAGGATTTCCAGCAGTCGTTGAAGCTCGGCACCGATGCCTTCGACTCTCCGGTGACCTACGCGCCGCTGGTCGCGAGCTATGGCGCGAGCTGGCAGGCCGAGGGAAGGCTGACGCAGCTCAACGCCTCCGTCACGACGGGCTTGCGGGGCATCGGCAGCAGTCCGGAAGAGTTCGACGTCAAGCGCTACAAGGCCACGGCCAACTTCATTCACCTGAATGCGGACATCTCGCACACCCAGGATCTGGCTGAAGGCTTCCAGCTTTACGCCAAGCTGCAGGGGCAGGCCGCCGATCAGCCGCTGGTGTCCAGCGAGCAGTTGAGCCTTGGCGGGCAGGACTCGGTGCGCGGATATCTGGAATCCGAGGTGCTCGGCGACTATGGCGTGGCAGGGACGTTCGAGCTGCGCAGCCCGAACCTTGCGCCCTACATGGCGCAGAACCTGCCGAACCCGATCGGCGAGCCCATCAAATACAACGCGTTCGACGACTGGCGTTTCTTTGCATTCGCCGACGGTGGACACGCGCGCATCCACGAGCCCCTCGTCGACCAGCAATCGCATTTCGACCTTGCGAGCTACGGCGTCGGGATGCGGATGAAGACACTTCGCTACTTCAACAGCATCGTATTCGTCGGCGTACCCCTGACCAACCAACAGGCCACGGTCGCCAATCATCCACGGTTCGGCTTTCGGCTCTGGGGAGAATTCTAGATGGCGCTCGTTCGCTTTGGATCACATCCCCGATTTCGCCTGAGTGCGCCGGTGATGCTCGCTCTGCTGTTCCTTGCAGCGCTGTGGCCGAGCCCGGCGTCGGCGTGGTGGAACGAGCAGTGGACGCTGCGCAAGAAGATCACCATCGACACCGGCCCGTCGGGTGCCGGCATCAGCGATGCGATCGGCGCGACGCCGGTGCTGGTCCGCCTTCATGTCGGTAATTTCCGCTTCGGCGCGGCCAAGGAGGATGGCGGCGACCTTCGCTTCGTCTCCGCCGACGACAAGACGCCGCTCAAGCACCATGTCGAGAAATACGACTCGCTGCTCGGCGAAGCCCTGGTCTGGGTCGGTGTTCCCGACCTGAAGCCGGGCGCCAAGAACGACGTCTGGCTCTATTACGGAAACCAGAAGGCGCCGGCCGCGGTCGATGCCAAAGGCACCTACGATCCCGACACACTGCTGGTCTATCATTTCAACGATCGCTCGACGCCGGCGCAGGACGTCACGGCCTGGGCAAACATCGCGCAGAACGCGGTGCCGGGCGCAGATGGCGCCATTATCGGCCAGGGCGCGCGCCTTGACGGCCAAACCGCGCTCACGCTTCCCGGCTCGCCCTCGCTGGTGGTCGCGGAGAATGGCGAGCTCACCTGGTCGCTCTGGGTCAAGATGACCGCGCTGCAGCCCGGCGCCGTGCTGTTTTCGCGCACCGAAGGCGCGAACGGCGTAACGATCGGATTGGACAACGGCGTCGCCTTCGTGGAGGTCACGAACGGCGGCAACACGCAGCGCAGCGCCGGTGGCGCGGCGATTGCGGCCGGCACCTGGCACCAGATCGCCTTCGCGGCGAAGGGTGCCCAGATCATTCTTTACGTCGACGGCAATCAGGCTGCGACGCTCGCCGCTGGCCTGCCCACCATGACCGGCGTCGCGCAGCTCGGCCGTGCCGCATCTGTGGCGGCTCCGGCAGCGGATGCAGCCGCGCCTGCCGCCGATGCGGCTCAGGCAGCGCCGGCCGCCGCGGCGCCGGCGAGCGTTGCCGTCGGCTTTGCCGGTGATGTCGACGAATTTCAGATTGCCAAGGTCGCGCGCCCGGCCGGCTTCATCAAGCTCGGTGCAATCGGGCAGGGGCCTGACCAGGCCAAGCTGATCGCGTTCAGTGTCGACGAGGAGAACGCGGGCTGGTTCAGCGGCGGCTATTTCGGCGTGATCCTGCGCTCGGTGACGCTCGACGGCTGGGTCGTCATCGGCCTGCTCGGGATCATGGCGCTGATCAGCTGGTACGTCATGGTCGATCGCATCTCCTATCTGAACCGGGTCTCCGCCGGCAACACGATCTTCCTCAAGCACTTTCGCGAGACCTCGACCGACATCGGCGGCCTGCTTCAGCTCGACAATCAGGAGAACGATCCGAGCTTCGGCGGCGAGCTCGGCAAGAAGCAGCGCAAGTCGGTCCATGCCGCGCCGCTCTATCGGCTGTTCGCCGCTGGCGCGCAGGAAATCCGGCGGCGCTTTGCAGGCGGCGGTTATCGCCGGCTGTCGCCGCAGGCGATCCAGTCGATCCGCGCCGTGCTCGACAGCGGCTTCGTGCGGGAGAGCCAGCGCCTCAACCGGTTGATGGTGATGCTGACCATCGCGATCTCCGGCGGTCCGTTCCTCGGCCTGCTCGGCACCGTCGTCGGCGTCATGATCACCTTCGCGGCGATCGCAGCCAGCGGTGACGTCAACGTCAACGCGATCG
>Ga0307510_10003520_pt1 | contig 18262 bp, 23 predicted proteins | sample 12_EM_MG_FD_207224 | JGI IMG/M metagenome (GOLD analysis project Ga0307510, IMG submission 207224) | Populus trichocarpa ectomycorrhiza microbial communities from riparian zone in the Pacific Northwest, United States - 12_EM | ecosystem: Host-associated > Plants > Roots > Unclassified | place...
GCCGACGTCTCAATCCAGACCAAGGAAGGGTGGACTGCACTGCATTCGGCGTCTAGCCAGGGTCACGTGGATGTGGCACGGATGCTCGTGGAGCATAGCACCGACATCTCACCCCAGGTCAAGGACGCCCGGACTCCGCTGCATTTGGCTTTGAGCAACGGTCATATGGATGTGGCATCGATGCTCATGGAGCACGGTGCCGATGTATCAGCCAAGGACGAGGATAGGAGGACCCCGCTGCATTTGGCGTCCACCAAGGGCCACGTGCATCAGGAAGATGACATGTCACTGGAAGTGCTGGGGCCAGCTCTCCTAGTAGATCCAGCAGTGTAATAGCCCGTCTGGCACCAGCAGACTTGCATGGATTTATAGTGGTGTACTGGCACCAGTCATCCTAGTGCTGGCACATAGAGCCAGATTATTGAGATAGGTCTAGACCTGCGAGATAGGGCAAGAATAGTGAGATAGGTGAGATAGGTCCAGGCCAGCGAGATAGGTCCAGAAGACCACAGTATGACCAGAATAGCGACCTGGGACCACAATGGCAGTGATGGCTACCTGGTATCAGTCCGCGTTCAGTTCCACGGCAATGACCAGACGGATTCAGCGGTTGCTATCGTTGTACAGAAATCTCACGTCACTAGCATATTTTTTCACGAAAATGACAATATATTTGTGCCAACGGGCAATACTAGTAGTCAGAACTTGAAGGCCGAGGGTGTATACTAGTACTACTGGCACGCGCGCCGCATTTTGCACCCTCCGAGTCGAACCTGTTTCTCCAACACCACCAGCGAAATGCACATATCCTAGCCTACGTGTGTTGAACACGTTTCACGCATGAAGTTGAATTCAGAAATTGATCTGGATCGAACACACATTGTGTGAGAATAGGCACCACAACTTTGAAAGAGTCTTAAGATACTCACCACTCAAGGTCGATACACACATGCAGGCTCTTGGTCACGGTGTCCGCATTGTTGCCGGAACGTTTCGTTATTCCAATCATAACTTCTCTGTCCTTTGAGCTAAGGTACGCCGAAGCGCGATCAAGAATCAACCTCCAGGTTCCTATGCTGTATCCTTTACACCTTTCCGTTAGGTCGCGTGAACTGGTCCCCCATGGGATCTCAGAGAAGTCATGGGCTCGAACGGAGCCCTGATGTGCGCTAGCCACTTGATTATCATCTTTCTGGGACTCGGACGTGCCATCGGTCTTGCGGATATTTTCTCCGGTCTTCTTGTAGAGTGTAAACCCCCGCTCAACCTAGGTTAATAAGTGATGTCATGGTATGAACTTGTGAATAGAAGGCGATTGGCTTACTGCAACTGCTGCTAGAGCCAGGGCACCAACTTGTTGGCCATACGTCTTGACCCCAGATATCTTCTTAAGGTGGCAGGAAAACACTTCTAATACGAATTTAGAACGGAATACCCCACGCTCGCCGGGCTAGACGAGATCATGAGTAATGGCAGTACACAAATTGAAGCAAATCGCACTTACTGCTCGATGCGGGAATTTGTACAGATAGTTCAGCCCATCTAGGTATTTCGTGGCGTATCTCTTGCGTTGTTCATCCGTACCATACTTTCTTTTGTTTGAATCCCACAGGTTTTTGACTACACTTACGCCATTCTTTCCTATCTCGCTCCTCCAGCTATTGAGCATAGTGTCACACTAGACAACAATTAGTAGTTGTTCTCAGCGGTAGTGGGTAGTGTTGCATGTGACGCATGACGTACCACACATGCTACGATCAGTATATTCTCACTGTTGAGTTCTATGTCTGGGTACAGACGTCCCCAGAGGCGGGACATCTCATCGCGCATTATACCATTGGCCCCAAATGGGTCGTGTTGAGACCCTGCCCAACTCAGAAGAGCAGGCCTAAAGGTTTTCGCCCAGACTCAACGGTGATTCCCTCCATGAGGAAAAGGGAGGTCGGCCTGCGTGTAGGTCGGCTTGTGAGAAGGTGTAGGTATCTCCACGATCTCATCATCAAGCTCGCTGGTGCCTGCAGTGCTGGTGATCTGATGATTACTAGTCGGCGGGGACATAATCTTCTTGAGCTTGACGTGCATCTTGAGTCATTTTAGCTGGCAATCATGAAGTAAGAGGAAACGCACACCTTTGCTGTGTGCCGTGCCACAGAGGCGTCACCAGCAGTTGGTGCAGATGGCGTGAGTCGGATGTACCTAGCTGGGCCGCCAGTGGATGCTACGGTCGTTGTGCGCTTGCTTGCCTTCACCTTTTCGAGCAAATCCTCGTTCTCATCGGAATCGAACTCGCCAGGGCAGGATTCGTCTTCGCTGTCCTGACTGTGACCGCTCATGCCATGAGTATTGGCCCTTACTCTCGACTTCACTATTTTCTGGCCTGAACGCATCGGTTCTTGATGATTGACAATTCATCAGTCACTCACAGATGGTTACCTGGGATATAATATCAGACGACTCACTGGAGCTCACTTTCGTCTTCCAATTCGCACTGAGTCCTCCGATTGCATAGCTTCGTTTGAGGCGCTTGGGGTCACCTTCGGGACTGGGCGCAAGGGAGGCAACTTTAATAACTCGGATCTGAGGCGGCATTACACATTGAAGCCACACTTACACCTCTGGTGAGGCCTTCCGTTTCGCGTTCAGTGACGAGCCGTTGGGGACAGTACGGAGGACATCAACCGCAGCTCTCAAATCTCCTTTCTTGGCCTTCTAGTACAATTCCAATCAGTATATGCTGCCCTATAAGCAAGACAGACATACGCTTTTCTTTTTATTTCTGGCTTTGACGACTTGTCTGTCTTGTGACTTGTGTGTGTCCAGCACCACTGGCATTCTGTTTCCTCCATCTTCATCGCTGTCAAGGGGGACCTGGGACCCAGACTCGTCCTCAAGATCGTTTAAGTTGGCGATGTCATCACTTCGACCGCTTGAGGGGTTCAAAACTGTGGATGCCAGCGGAGAGTAGACATCAGATCTGCTCTCATTTGTCAGCTTTGAGCATCAAATCAGGTGACTTTGTTCAGCTTACTCAATGTTGCAGTCCAAGTCTGCCGGTATATCCTCGTCTACCTCCTCTCTATCGCTGTGGGATGGTATGTCTTCATCTTCGTCTTCGTCTTCCCCCTTGCCCAATCTACTCTCATGCGTAAGCTTGAGCACCAAATAGGATAGCTTGGTTCAATGGGCTTACTCTATGTCACAGTCCGAGTCGGCTGGTATATCCTTGTCTACCTCCAAGTCCGAGTCCTCTCTATTGCTGTGGGTTGGTATGTTTTCCTCTTCCTCTTCCTCTTCCTCTTCCCCCTCACCCGCTGGCAATCTGCTCTCATCCATAAGCTTGGGCATCAAATCAGATAACATGGTTTAGTGGGCTTACTCTCTGTCGCTGTTGGTTGGCATGGCTTCCTCAGGCTCTTTCTCGGTACTTCCTTGCGCCGGTTTGTAGCGAAGGTCTGGCCTGTTAGCGTGAGTGCGCATATCTTCTTCATTCATCTCTATTCCATCCTCCACCTCCACGATGCACTTGTTGCGGGCGTCTTCTGCGTCTCTCTCTGCAATAGCAGCTCTCTCGGCACGGGCCTTGTCCATTTGAATCTGTTTTTTCGTCCGTCTCAGTGTTCGGTTCTCCAATACAATGTGTCCTGGGTGCGCCATCGCATTTGACTTGCGTGTCTTCACCATTGTGGGTGAAAAAGAGGATGTATGGAGAGGAAACTTGAATGGCGAAGTAACTTCCTGCTGCGCGTCGAGAGGGGGAAGATGTGACGGTAACCCGACTAACCCCCGACCACCCGCTAAGCTTTTCTACTTCAATTTGTCACCCCACAACTTGGATTGGTGCGACGTGAGGATAATTCCTGGGATTTCCAATCCATTGGTTCATGACTCGGACTTTGATTCATTTCTAACCCTGAAGGCACACTGGCAGGATCGATCGAATAAAGCTTCCCAATCAAGACACCAGATCTCGCAACAACAATCACTCTGGTTTAGGGTTTAGAGAACTGACCCACTGCACTTGTGCCTGCATGGTCGCATCAAAGGTTTTGCTTATGTCCAAGTCGTATATCTGAACGCCTCCATGCAACCCGGAGCCTAGCACGCACTAGCAGTGTAACGGTGGTATATGTGGTGGCCTCGGAAACAAGCCACGTGAACTCGTTTCGCCCACTTCTGAGCGTAGTCCCGCCATCTTCAAGTTATCGCATGTGTGCTTTGGGCGCCAGTGTGTTGCGCCACCAGGGCCGACTCCAACACCACCAAGTCGCCATATCGACCTTAGCATGCATTGCCTTCACCGCCTCACCCTTCAGTTGCCTCCATTCCATCTCCACCCCTTGTTCCTCTCCACATTGTCGCCTTCAAGTCCCCGCTCCTCTTTCTGCCTCCGTCGTCTTTCGATTCGCTCTCTTTCGCTGGCCAACACCACAAGAGCGTGCACCCCTCGATACCAGACAGCTTGCGCCACCTCGTCGAGCTCAACCATGCGCGAGTCGGGCCCCCATTCAGGACCACACCCTTAGGAATATGGACATTACTACTTAGAGATTGATTTCTCTCACTTTTTGTACGTTTCATCGTCTCCCTTTTGTCTTAGACTTTCCGCCCCCTTGCGGCCTTTCCTTTTCCACCTTGTGCCCACTATCGCGCCTTAGAACCTATTCATTTGCTGTCTTCAAACTAAACACCGATCTTTTGCATATGACAACGCACAGTCTGTCGCCGGCTGGACCTGGACCTTACAAGACAGTTAGTTCACTTTCTCCCCCTTTCTTGCCTGTCAAACTAGTATCCAGTAGATTTCTAGAATATCAGTTCATTCGTATGGTGATCTATGTACTTGTTAACGTAGTAAGCTTCGAACGAGTCTAGAGAGTATGAATAATGGAAATCTAATGGCAACTTCTCACTACCGTACACTGGAATGAGATGTGCACCCCTAAGAATGGAGTCTATGTGCAGAACAGTCCTATCTCGTTTGCCACGTGTGGTATCTGGGCAGACCACCCATAATCCTGTCACAGAATCCCATCCGATTTTTGTGAACCACTCAACAAGGGCGCATGGGTATAATACCCCATCATATTCAAATGAGAAAAAGAGTATGACTCTTACAATGTTCATGCCTGCAATTCCTGGCTTCGTGTCATCCTCTACAACGAATGCACAATCATGTTGTTTCTCGCGCCCTCTCCACGAAGATGTTGATCGGATGCGCTCGTGTCGCATGCCATGTACCCCACTTGGGTCGCTTGGGGAAAAGAATGTCGCTACAGCCAAGTGAAAAACTGAAATCTTGCTCTTTATTGGGGGAATACGATCAGGGTATGTGCCGATCTGTTCAGCAATGCATACAAGTGTCATGTAGGCCAGACCTGGCTCGCCTACAGTGTCCGCAAGGCTGTCGATGTCTTGTGGATGGTGGCGCGCTTCAAGTTCTCTGAATCAGAATGTGTTACTTCACAGAACATCGATTGACATACTACAAGTCTGGGCTAATATGACATGAGCAAGCACATTGTGGCCTTCAACGGCCCAAGTGTCTTCTTCATTACCACCCTTGCCACCAGGGACCAGGGCCGGAGGGTTGAGAACATGTGGGGGTTGTCTTCCAGAAGCGTGACTGCCTGGTAACATCCCATGTGCAGCAAAATCAGTGTGCATCGCAGCAAGTTTATCCAGCTGTTGGTTTATTCGAAGCATTTGACCCAATGCTTCGAATCTGTTCGATCGGCGCCATGGTTTCTTGACGGCGGTAATGTGTTGTGATTCAGTGATCGAAGAACATAGCCCTCTGGGGGCACTGAAATCCTCGATCTGTCAGGGGTAGTGAAACAACGCGTGCTGCCTTGGCAGCATAAAGCCCTTTGGACGCACACCAGTATCCCGGAAGACCTCGCGTAGCTCCCAGAATTTTGCCGATGCAGTCTTAAGGGCATCCAAGGCTTGTTGATCGATGTCTTGTTGTCGAGCAATGTAGCAAGCGTCTAGGAAAGCTGCAATACACATCACAATGTTGTCTGGGACATAGCCTACGATCGCAGGGAGATATACCTGTATATGCCTGAGACAAAGGTTCAATTGGACCTGAGTGAAGAATGAAACGCACCTTCATTAGTGCTTTGGAGTCGTCTCCTGTCTACTGTTTGAAGCGGCGGCCCTGGGGAAATCGACGAAGACCAGGAAAAGGGGGTACTGCGGCGATGCTATTGCAGGTTAGAAACTACTGGGGGCCAGTACCAAGTGAGTTCCTGTGTTGTGAGGGTGACATACCGTCGATTGATGTCATCAAGAATTGCATTTGCCCAAGATTCGCTGTGCTCTTGGTACAAGTAATCACACACCCACGATACTAGATGATCCTTGAATATCCCCTTTATGAGTTGGTGCAATATGTCTGGTGAAATCATCTCATAGATATTCGCGCACAGAAAGTCATGTGTGAATGGCTGAAAATCTATTAGCCCAAGAAAGATCAAATCTGAATAGAAAGGACATACGATAATGTCATCATCGATCCCATACTCGACCCACAGTACTTTGGGACTGTAGTGGGCCGACAGCTTGTCTGTATGCTCAGGTGTGCAAGGGAGTGCGTATGTGTCAAGATTATTTGGCAACGCGGTGCACCTAATTGAAATGGTCAGAACAAAAATAAAGTGAAACAATCGGGCACACCTAGGACACCAGCCCTGGACGATACCTGTCAGCAACACCTGCTCAGGGTAATCGGCAATAAAGGCAACAAGATCGTATATTACCCTCCGGAAGTGCCCATCCGGACATCGACGGATGACAGGAGCAGACATTCCTGGAAGGAGTGTCTGTAGGACGGCTGCAATTGACACATGGTACAGTTGATGCTTGAATTTTCGGAATCCGGGGCCACCATCATGACCGCAGTCACCTGGACTCAGAGGGCATACATTCAACTTGTGTCAAAAATGAGATGTAGCATGATCACATACACTTCGGGACAGCAAGAAAGGCGATCGGTATAACTGCGTTCCTATGTGCACATCGGACAGTATTGTGTGGATTACCAATGGATAAATACAGAGGGTGGTACTCCACATGACCAGTTGCGACTGAAACTGTGGTCTTATCGCTCCCGAGGATGATTGGGCAGTACATTGCACCTTCCGAATTAGGGATTGTCATGGAAATTTCATCCTGTAGCTTCCTGATTCGTTAACTTGCCTCAATGTAAAGATCGATCTGCTTACGCTCTGCCACCAGGCAATGTTTCCTGACATTACATTGCTCCATCGACGCTTTCCATTCGCATCGAGCTCAACATATGGACACAGATCAAATTGCCCATTGAAATCACTGTTGCTCAGCAAGTTTGACACCACGATTTCTGGATCACGGTACCAAACCTTGTAACTAGTCTGCATCCAGCTTTGCATGCGCTGATCGACATCTTCGGGCACTTCAGTAACCATACACTGCCAGGGGACATCCCCAAGAACAGATGAATCAATTGTCGCATAAATATCGTCATGATTTTTGAACGGTGCAAAGGCATCCAAATCATGGACAGACTGGGCCCATATTTCAAGGAGTGCATCGATGTTGGATGCAGAAAGCTCTGCCCGACGGTAAATAAGATTGGCAAGTTGAAATTGGACTTCACTATCGAAAGGCGTCCAATCTCCTGGTTGTGGCGTTTCTCTGGCAGGTGGTGGTGCACCTGGCAGCAAGGAATTTCCATTTAGATCACATGGAAGTGCTGATGGTCGGTTCAAATGTTTCAGGGAATGCTCAAGGATTCAGAGGTTCACGCGAACATACCATTCAAGTGAGTATGTTCTATCCTCCGTGGTAGTGCACGTCCTGGGTCATTGATCTCATGATTAGGCAGTAGGCCCATGCTCTCAGTGTCTGGGGACTGCATGGCGCCGTCGACTGGATCGTCAATATGATGGTACCCATTTTCCTGTTCATTCTGGGATTCAACATTGGTTGTATAGCCGTGGGTGTTGAGATGTATCGCGCGGATGTGATATGTACGGCCGTGTTGGCTCTTGAATGTTGATGGACAGTTAGGGTGTGGACAAGTGAGGTGCCTCAATGTCGACTGCATGATGGGCGCAGCAGAGCAATGAGAAGTATAATGTACATTGTGTGGCAAGATTTGCGCATTCTGGGTAAAGTGTCGCCATTCTGAGAACTGTGACAGCCTAAGGTGCTAATGCATTTGTTAAGGATCAAGATCCGGCATTGTGATCAGCGGTTCCCAAATTCCTTGGACAGTCAGGGACAGTAACGACCTTCCATGATCAAACCTCTCCTGCTGAAACACTTACTACCCGAGCCTCACAGTGAAAGTGTGCCTCAGAACAACCTTCCACAGCGGCCAGGCCTCTCCTGCTGAAATTTCTACCCATGCCTTGTGCAGGACCCTGAAGGTGTTCTTCCCACTGGCATGCAGCTTTCATACTCCCGTGGCTCTCCCCTCTGCCCTATTTACACATTCCTGACGTGCCCATGCTCGGTTCTCCTCCAGGCTAGTATATTTCCTATCTGTCTCTTTGGAGAGAAACTGCGCACACCATGAGATGATCTCTCCATTCTCTGTCCCTTGTTACTCCTCGGCATGACACACCAGCAACAGCATGTTGCGCATGGATCCTGAATTTGAATTACCACTCGTAAACTCCGATGCGTAGTGTTTCCAATGTGTGGAACGGTCTAGGCACTTTCAAGCGCTTGCAGTTGCATAAGTTGAAAATTGATGGGGGTTCAAAATGCAGTCTCCTTTGCCCTCTCCTCTCCCCCAAGTCACTACCCTCCCTTTCAAAATGTACAACTTCACCGCCATTGCAACCTGATGACACCACCACCCACACTCATTTTATTCTTCCAAGTTCCACCTTGCTGTGTTGCATTGCCCGTATGTTTCCTCTTTACAACCCACTAATTAGTTCTGACTTTAACTTTTTTAGCATGCATCGCTCACCACCATACACGCGCTCCCCCACTCTGCCATGCTATCCTCTTAGCATTGCAGACCTCACCTTCCAGCCTTCTTCTGTCTTGGCATCCCCTCTGTTGTGCTATGAATATCTCTTACTCCCTACGTGTTAACTGTCACCATGAATGGGAGGTACTGTATGTCCGGACATGTAACCACTTCATACTGTCCAATATTGACGTCTTGGGTAGGGTTGGGTTGTATTGTTTACGACCTTCAATGTTACGGTTGGAGGAGGGGAGGGGGGGGGGGCTGAAATCGGAGATCTATTAGCAGTTTGTACGCTACTGTTGTCCTGTATGCAATATATGATGTCAATCTTCTTTTGGGTATACTTGCACCATTATACTTGATCTCTGGCCATTGTAATGACCAACTACTAATAATGAGTTAGAGGGCGCATGCGCTCGCCCTCAGGCTCTGTTGCATTGCCTCATGCGCTGTGCCGTGCAAAATCGGTATGACTGCACCGGCAGTAACCAAGACCTTGATGACACCATCGTCGATGGTGAGAGAAACCGGCAGTACTACTATGCTCGCGCGATATCGCATCATCATTACCGCCATGATACCTGGTCACACCACACTCCATCTTCGTTGACTACAGCCGCTGTGATCAACGGGCTTTGCTCGTCGCCCGTCGGGTCTATGTCTATCAATAATGTTTATCTCTCCCATAATACTCTGAGCACGACCACTAGCAGCAGCGAAAAGCTCCCTGCACGTCTACATTCCCTCACTCCAGGCGTCGGTATCATCGCAGCGAGGCTGATGGAACTTGAACCCAAGAAGGACCACTGGCGGAGGATCGCGTGTGACTGGTATGCTCATGTTGTTGCCAAGTACTATCCAGGGTGTGGCGACTTGCACCACCATTTGGGGCTTCTCAGTCGCAAGGCAGAAGGTGCGCGGTATATACCACCTTGCCAAGGGGTTCCCAATGCCTGTGCTCCGGAACTTTTTGTATTTCTCCCATAGGACTCGGATGGTGTTCAAGATGATTTCTCCACCACCCTTGCGCCCCTAGTTGAACATCTTGGCATAGAACGACTTGGAGGGCGAGAGTATCACTTCAAAACCACGGCTTTCAAAAGTGTCGCTCTCTCTGAATCTTGTACCCCAGGAATTGGACACTTGGGTCATGGACTACATTTGCTGCTGGCTGCTTCGCTCTCGTGCTCAGGCCCTTTTGCATGCCTCAAACTCATTCAATATCTCAAGCATTTGCACTGCACCATTGTTGTTTCACTTCGCGTCATCCCTGCCAGTGGGTACCCACTCTTTTTGTCGGTATTTCTTAACTTCATTCTTCCTCATCCTCTTCACAAAAGTGTCACTCTCTCTGAATCTCGTATCCCCTGGAATAGGACACTTGGGTCATGGACTACATTTGCTGCTGGCTGCTTCGCTCTCGTGCTTCAAGTTGGGCCCTTTTGTACGCCTCAAACTCATTCAATATCTCAAGCATTTGCACTGCACTGTTGTTGTTCCACTTCGTGTTGTCACAGTTATCAAAGTCAGCCTGAGGTGGATAGTACTATCACTGGTGGTAACCAAGATCTTAAAGATACCATTGTCGATACTATAGAGACTGCCAGTGAGGAGAGCTAGAAATTTTCATCAGTTCTAGGAAACTTCATCAGTTCTAGGAAACTTCATCAGTTCTAGCAAATTGCCTCATTCTGGGAGACCTGGACCCAGACCATGTTACTAGGACATTGGGTCGAACTAGAATGGCTGGAACCGATAGAAATGCGGACTAGGACCACTAGGATTGGTTCCCTAGTAACACCAGCATTTCCAGTTGTTCCAGTTGCTCTAGCAGCGTGTCATCTTGCTGATGTGGGTGTGGTGCAGATGCTCGTGGAGCACGGCGCAGACGTGTCAGCCAAGACTGAGGATGGTTGGACTCCGCTGCATTTGGCATCTAGCAGGGGTCATGTGGGTGTGGCACAGATACTTGTGGGGAGCAGGGCAGACATGTCAGCCCAGGACAAGGATGGGAGGATCCCACTGCATCCGGCATCCAGCAAGGGTCACATTGAGGTGGTACAGATGCTCGTGGAGCACGGTGCCGACGTGTCAGCCCATACCAAGGACGGGAGGACTCCGTTATATTGGGCATCCAGCAAGGGTCACGTGGGTGTGGTGCAGATGCTTGTGGATCGCGGTGCCGACATCTCAGTCGAGGACGAGGACGGGCAGACCCCACTGAATTTGGCACTGTCGAAGGGTCATGTGGATGTAGTGCAGATCCTCGTGGAGCGTGGCGCTGATGTGTTAACCCAGACCAAGGACGGGTGGACTCCGCTGCATTCAGTGTCCAGCCAGGGTTATGTGGATGTGGCACAGATGCTCATAGAGCGTGGCGCTGACATGTCAGCCCGGGCCCAGGACGGGTGGACTCCACTGCATTTGGCGTTGTTCAAGGGTCATGTGGCTGTGGCACAGATGCTCGTGGAGCGCGGTGCTGATGTGTCAGCTCAGGTCAAGGACGGGTGGACCCCACTGCATTCGGCATTGTTTAAGGGTCATGTGGATGTGGCACTGTGCGCCAACGTGTCATCCCAGGTCAAGGACGGGTGGACCCCGCTGCATCTGGCGTCCAGCCAGGGTCACGTGAATGTGGTACGAATGCTCATAGTTCGCCACGCCAAAGTGTCATCCCAGGCCGAGGATGGGTGGACCCCACTGCATTTGGCATCCAGCCAGGGTCGCATTGATGTGGTACGGATACTTGTGGAACACAATGCCAGAGTGTCAGCCCAGGACAAAGATGGGTACACCCCGCTGCATTTGGCATCAGGCCAGGGTCACGTAGATGTGGCACGGATGCTTGTGGATCGCAAAGCCAATGTGTCAGCCCGGGCCAAGGACCGGTGGACCCCATTGCATTCAGCATCCAACCAGGGTCATGTGGATGTGGCACGGCTGCTCATGAGGCGCAGTGCCGATGAGTCAGCCCAGGACAAGGACGGGCGGACCCCGCTGCATTCAGCATCTAGCCAGGGTCATGTAGGTGTGGCACGGATGCTCGTGGGGTGGGGCGCCGACGTGGCAGCCCAGGATGAGGGTGGGTGGACCCCGCTGCATTCTGCGTCCAGCCAGGGCCACGTGGATGTGGTACAGATGCTCATGGAGCGCGACGCCGGTGTGTCAGCCCAGGCAAACGACGGGTGGACCCCGCTGCATTCTGCATCCAGCAAAGGTCACGTAGATGTGGCACAGGTGCTCGTGGAGGGTGGTGCCGATGTGTCAGCCCAGGACAAAGACGGGTGTACCCCGTTGCATTTGGCATCCAGCCAGGGTCACTTGGATGTGGTACAGATGCTCGTGGAGTGCGGCGCCAACGTGTCAGCCCAGGCCAAGGATGGGTGGACCCCGCTGCATTCAGCATCCAGCCAGGGCCATGTGGATGCAGCACGGATGCTTGTGGAACGCGGTGCCAACGTGTCATCCCAGGACAAGGACGGGTGGACCCCACTGCATCAGGCGTTGGACAAGGGTCATGTGGATGTGGCACGGATGCTCTTGGGGCGTGGCGCCGACGTGTCAGCACAGGCTGAGGACGGGAGGACTCTGCTGCAATTAGTGTCTAGGAACGGTCGTGTGGATGTGGATGCTCGTGGGGTGCGGTGCTGATGATCAATGAGCCCATGTAATTCGATAGTCATAGTTAAAGAAAAAAGCAGTCTATGAATGCACTTCAGAGGGGTTTGAACATGCAGAACACCCCACCATTAGAGACATCACCATCACCATTGAGCGATTTAGGCCCCTTTGAGTGTGGGGTCTGGGTTCTACTACTTATTGATTATGCCTAGGATATTCCGTTGGAAGCTGCCTGGTCCTCTAGATCTTCGTCAAAGTCTCGGCACTGTCTCAGCCTTTCTGTGTTCCCATGATTAAAGCATGACAATGACAATACTGAGGCTCCATCCGTCATCAAGGTAATGTGAGAACCACAAACAATCAGATGGAAACTTTCAACTTTATGAGAGCAAAACTTCCTGCTGCTTCCACTGCATGCGACAATACCTCCACTCCATTTTCAGACATTGCTTGAATTTTCCATTACCTTACCCTGCTATTTTTTTCCGTGCAGCTCACAGATGCGGAGTGCCCGGTCCTAAAATTTGCCATTTGCATTGGAAATGGCCAATGATATCAGTTTGAACAGGTCCCCATTGATGTGCTTAATCCTGTCATGCCAGTGGCAAGTGGTAACTCGAGAGATGATCGATGATGCATCGATGGTGCATCGATGATGAATGAATAAAGGAAAATCTCAGGCTGCCCGGGCTTCATGACTTCAATTTAAGCCGGGCCGTGCGAGTAACCAATTTTGTCCTCTCAACTGCGCGTTGCCACGCTATTTACGACAAGGTTGGATCCAGGATTCAAAGAGTGATGGAAAGAGTGGCAGACCCTATGAGTTAGCTAATCAAGCTTAATCAGGAGTCAGAGCTGGGACTGGCTGGACGACGGCAGACGCAGTGATGGCGACATAATTCGCGGAGACCCGATGTACCCTTCAGAATGCAAACCTTTTTTATGGCTTCTATCAAGTATACAAAACACGAAATCCCCTTCATGTCCTTTGCTGGTGCTACTGTAGTATGGTGGCCCAGTGAGCAAGTCCCCGGACACACTCCGGACACCTGCCAACCGAGAACTTCAACGGCCCATTGCACGAGCTCTGTGACCGCAATCCGCGTCTCTACCTCTACCACCGCTTCTCATTTGATGTACCCCCCATCGCCATCCTCATCACGCTATGACCCGCTTATGCTCGACCCCATCCCCAGCGTGGCACGTACTGACGCTTCCGATAATGGTGCGTCAAACGTCACGCTCAGGCTGGCGCCGGGGCGAGAAACGTCATGGTGCGCGGCGGCCTTTTGGCATGGGCTTGTCGGAGCCTATAGGCCAGTTGATCGGCGAACGGAGTTTATGGTGGGGTGGGAGCATGTGTCATTTTTTTCGTTAGCAGTTTCGTTGCGCGGGAACGTTGGGGAGATGAGGACGAACTGGTTGTCCACATGAGTTGATCGTGGGAATGCCGGGGTGTCTCCATCAGGGTGTGACCGCTGAAGGGGGACGATTGTCGTGGTAGCAATGAAGAAAAGGAAGCGTCAAAACAACATTTTTATGATTTGTGTGGGGAGTATGACATGGAGGCTGGGGGAAAGGTTCGGTTGTTTGGGGGAATAAAAAAATAAACGAACTGTCGCACATTAGCCCTCCAATCGCGCAATACCGTCTGCGGATCCACCTTGTACGTGTCAGATTGACTGACTTTGCCCTCCGCAGAAAGGTGAATTTAAGCAACCGTACGGGTGGGCGGTTTCAGAGCAGAGGACGATGAGCAGGCGCGAACGAACAACTGGGCAAAACAGGACACGTACCCATGCGTCCGCGCGTAACTTTTCTATCGCGAGGTTGACGGCGAGTTGGTAATATGCTCGCACCGCAAAACGTCTCGATGACCTGTCCCTTCCCAGGAAAAACTTGAACAGATAGTACAAGTGTCTTTGTTTTGGAGGGAAGCGTTCGAGGGGATCATGAATGATGAATGACGATGGACCAACAGAGAGAAGGGAGGGGAGGAGCAGGGCTAGCGCCTTACGGGTCCGTGAACAGGATATCTAACGCGCCGAGAGTCCAGCGCATCATGTGTAAATGCAGGTACCTCCATGCCGGGAGGATTACCCATGTGAGGGGATCGTCAAGCCTAGAAGGGTCGCATCTACAACCACATATAAGCATTATACAAGTCGGGCGCTGGGCCCTGACCGTGTGCAAGACAGCAGCGATGTATAAAAGAAATGGCGCATATCGAGAAATGGTTACAGACTTGAGAAGCCACCTATGAGAAACAACTTTAGCCTTGGCTCTCGTGGTAAGAAATAGGACCTTGAGTCTCACCCGTGACGACGCCCTGTCCGTGGTTTCTCTCTGAGCTGTTTAACGCGTCGAGGAGGTAAGGCAGGCCGCCGACGGAGATGGAAAAGAGACCGGAATTGAGGTATGCTTTGCATGTGAGCTCGATAGCAGCGACTGTCACCTCCTTCGCCTAGAGAACATGAGACGAAGGAAACAAAAAAAAAAAAAGACGCGTTGGCATACCTCGCCCTACATAGCTTGCAAAATTTGAGACTATCGAAGGGATTCACGGAGGGCTTAAATTGAGACCCATAAAATATATAATTTCGACTGGAAGGGCGCATAGAATATCGAAGTCCACCAAGGGAGCCATACAAGTGGATGTTCAAAGCTTAAAGGGCAGCTGGCCCACGGGACTTCATCCACCCCCTAACCGCAAAGCGACACGATCGGATGCTAGGCTACAACAATCCTATGTTGTGCGAAAAGTCGATGATGCGGGGAGTCAGCTGAGGTGGATAAGTGAGCCAGGGATTGAGTCTGTATCAGATTTAAAGCAGCTTGAACATCACGAGCGACTCACCAACGGTTTTTCAGGGTCGGTTCTCACCTTATTTCCTTTTCTCCGAACCAGGAAATTCTAGGATTGTCAAGGACCGATGCGGGCGAGGAGAGAATTTGTCAGGGTGATGGTGCATATGATTCTGAGGGTGTTGAGGATGAGGTGTGTAGATTGCGATTGTCTGGCCTCGAATATGGCCCGCTTTGAAATCATGAGCGAGATTGATATTGACGGAGTCGTCCCAAACGCGCCTAGACCAGCGAGATGCGGAGGGTCAAGGAACCGAATGAGGGTGAATCCACACCGACTGGAACACACTTTCACCTTCAAACCCATAATGGTAGATGGCCTTCTTCAACTCGAGCGCATTGCTGCACTGCGAACTGCAGCAGAAGACTGAGCTGGCAGTACTGGTGATCTAGCCTCCTTTGGAATCTGGGACGGGAAACAGGTTCCGGTCATCCGGGCCTCTGGCCCGCAACTCACACTTCAGCTTCTCCGTGTGATCCACTCGCTTGCAACCCTGTTCTTCGTCCCACCGCGTCATGTTGAGATGAACTCTTTTTTCATCTTCCTTCATGTTGCATGGGTACACCACTATAACGGGTGGACATATGGACACAGCGCTGTGCATGTGTAAGGAGCCCCCCCTTTTTTCTTGTTTGCGTTTGGAGTCGCAAAATGCCTTCATTGAGCATATCAGGTTTCTACGATCGGCCGACTCAGGGCGAATCCTTCTGACCCTCTTTCTCTTCGGCCGCCCGCGCACAGCTTGCCTCGCTTCTCGGCCCCACAATGCAACGTACAGACTATTCCGGTGCAAGCAAACCCGTATTAACCGATGTATCGGTAACACCACAAGACGATGCCGACATCAAAGTTGTGAGCGGTCTCGATGTGTTATCAAACAGTAACGTGCGCACATCGATATTGACTTGTCGCTCGCGCTGTGCTTCGAATCGCTCCTTGCCTGCCAGGTCAATCTCCATTCGTCAACATGGACCGCAGTCGCTCTCGGCTACACGAAGAAAAACCTCACCTCACCTCTCGCATCTTCCTTCTCCTTTGTTTTTCCTTCTGTGTATTTCTGATCGCAGACAATCCGATACCGGCGATACGTCTTCATCCAATGTTACGCTAACTGTAAATTCCCCGAAACGATGACCTCCCAGTACTTGTGCGACTGGAGTTTTCTCACGTGCCGTTCCCACCTTTTCCTTCCCGGTCGGTCGCGTTGCTTGAAGCGCGAACCAAAAAATAAAAGAGGTATTCGGCCCTCTTTCTTGACGCGACTTCCTGGCAGGAATACAGCTAGAGATTTCATCGGTATCATTCACTGCTCGATAAGGACGGCATGCCTGAATCTTGACCTTGTCTGACATGCGAGCGCAGGAACCACGCTCTTGAACGTGATTTCTTTCAAATGTTGACCTTGCCCAATACACCCCATCCGCTTCAAACCCATTCAGAAGTCCAGCTCCCGCCCGTCCTACGCTGCCCCGTGGTGTCAAAAGCAAGAAACCACAGGGAAACAGTGGCATACGGAAGATCGGCCCTGCGCGCGCCCCGACAACAACACACCAAAGCACGCCCACCAGTCTGTTCTAGTATGCCTACGCCAAACCCGCCACCTTGGACATACTTGCACCAAGCCACGGGGTTTTTTATTTTTTGCTTTCTATCCCACGGAAGCAGAATACCTAGTTGTCAGCACCCATGGGCTGTAGGCACACTTGCATGTATTTACCAGTTCTCAGGCGGAAGTGCTACATGTACACTTCGGGGCGCGCGGAAATGGGACCAAAAAAAAATTGATGCCACGTGATGCACACGCTCATAACCTTAACTTAGGGCCTTATCTGTGTACACGTCCCGTTGCCTCTTGCCACGTCTTATTATCTGTTATTTCCTCTGATTCCTCTGATTGCCATTCACCCTTCTAATTATGATATGGGTGAGTATTGATGTGTTCAATCGACGTTCGTGTGTTAGGTAGTGATTGAAGACGTCAATGCGGACTATGGTGCGCCGTCCGACAAGCTCGGGTCTGGGGAACACGTCCTAAACTCCCTCGATCCGTACTAAGTTACTAAATCTTCCCCTGTGATATTCATGCGGACAAAAACGATGATGGGATTGCCTCTTACCACCGCCCCCATGATCGGATGCCTCAAACAGTGACGACGAGATGAGCACAACCTCGGCTGTTGGACGCTTAATCGCGGCCCCTAGGGGACGTGACGAAGTTGATAAAGAAGCGCCATTGGAGAGACCGAGACCCGAGCGACGTTGGTCAGCCGGTCTAGCCTCTGCAGCACTAAGCTGTAAGGGCTGGATCGACTGATCGACCTCGCGCGAGGTCTACATGATCTGCGGCGCTGGCCCTTATAGTCGTCTGCGTTCTTATCCCAGAATCCACGGCCGTTTTGTTTAGGTGGTGAGGAAACTGTAACGGACTTGTCGCTTGCCCGCTGACAGGCACGCTGCGCTCTCAGATTCAATGACACCAGGAGACGATAACAAGGATGGTCTAACGGACATTTTGTTGACGAGAATCAGGTATCGATATGACCTGTCTCGATTGCAGAAGTTTTGCAAGAGATCGCAAGCAAAATGACCAGATCACAATGTGGGCCATTTCATATCAGCTACTATATCGCCAACCACAGTCCTAACTGAAATTGTACTAGTAACACGTATGCGTTTGGAGTCGCGAAGGGTATGCATTATGGGGTATGAGGGGTGGTGTGGGTTTTTTGTGCGCTTACCCCGCATACCAGGTCAGTAATGAAAAAAATGTATGGGATTTGAGGGATTATGTGTTATCAGGGCTA
>Ga0307510_10003521_pt1 | contig 18262 bp, 10 predicted proteins | sample 12_EM_MG_FD_207224 | JGI IMG/M metagenome (GOLD analysis project Ga0307510, IMG submission 207224) | Populus trichocarpa ectomycorrhiza microbial communities from riparian zone in the Pacific Northwest, United States - 12_EM | ecosystem: Host-associated > Plants > Roots > Unclassified | place...
TTGTCTTACCTAATCCATTTTCCAAAGGGAAAAAGACATCAAGCATTTTCTTTTACATGCTATGCTGTTCCCTGTTTATATAATCCTTTGTACTTTGACCATCTAGATGATAATCTACAATAGTTTGCCAATCCTCTACTTTTAGTATTATGTTGCTTTTAGCTCATGTTTTATAAATTTTTACCATTTATTCCACTGACTAGCTTTCCCATTTGTTTCACCCCCTCTCTTTCCTTTCACAGATTGGACGTTGAAAAGGTTGCAAACGATCAAGCAAATCTGGAAAGTAAAGAACTCGCAGCGCTAGCCAGGAGTCTTGTTTTTGTGTGCTTTTCAATTGCCATGCTGGTTTCTGCAAAAGTTTCAAAATTCTTAAGAGCAGCATCATGTTTGGGGAAGGCATGCCGGACTAGAAGAGGTTGGATAATGATACTAGTTAGCAGCACTATGATAATATTCGTTACACTACTCTCCAGCTAGTCCCTTCTTCGTAGCTTGAGAACCGGTAGGTAGAGCTTCGATTTTTTTTTCCTGTAGCATCAGAGTCCGCTAATGCAATGCTTCGGGGTTGTCATATCAACGGAACCATAACAATATTCATTTTCTTGCTGTGCACGTAGTCTTCACTTTTGTAGCTCTAGAAAATCAGATACTTCGTTGATATTTGGCTTTTGCCTCTTCGTAACTATAGCTTTTACATCAATGTAAAGCATGCTGTTATTATCTTTTCTTGTTTCTTTAATCTTGAATGAAGTTATGGTAGTGATTAATGTGACATTTTTCTTTGATTTCTTCAAAATGCCACGCGTAAGAACAAGAATAGAGACAAAGGACGTAGTCTAGAGCGAAAAAAACTCGTATTTTTCCCTTAAAACAGTGATGGTGTGCTTCACGGTATTTTTAGCACGAAAGACACGAATGGACTCGGTCACGGGAGGTGTAGTAACTTCATGACATCGTGGTATATCTCTCTCTTTTTATTAAATAACGCTAGTTTGATTCTACGCCCTATGCTGTGGGATATATAGTAATGTTCTTTTTTCAATGCTAGAAAAAAAAATGTGAGCATTATCTTTAACTATAAAGTTGATACATATATTTAATAAAATAATTTGATAATTATATATGTAAATAAATTATAACAAATATGTTAGTTTCAATCAAAGATTAAGTTGGGAAGCTGAAATAAAATGCTATTTTTTAGAGGGGAAATAAAATATTTGTTTTAATTTGAAATTGAATCTTTAAAATTTTATTTTGCTACAATGAAGAGCCTTGATCGTCATGTGTTTGGTAATGCAATTTAAAAGATTATTTAAAGCTAATACAAAAATTAATTATTTAAAGGATTTAAGTTTTTGAATTTCAAAAATTATTTTGTTAATGTAAAACTTAAGAATTACAACATATTCTTAAATAATATATGAAAATAGTTTAAGGATTGTAAATGACCTTGTATTTGCGTTGAAGATAAGGATTGTAAGTGACTTTGCTTTTACATCTAAGATTAACTTAGGAGGTTTTTGAGATTACGGTGTAGAGTAATTTTTAAAATTAAAATTGATTTTTTATTTAAAAATATATTAAAATAAATTTATTTATATATTTTTTATTTTTGATATTAATACATTAAAATTATTAAAATGCACTGAAAAAACTTAATTTAATATTTTTTCAAGCTAAAAATAGTTTTAAAAAATATCTAAAAATAAAAATAAAAATTGTATTAAACACTCTCTTAGTGTGTTTGTTCTTACTGTTTATTGTGTGGTTGTAGTTGAATTGGCAGGAAGAAAAACTTTTGGTATTTTCTAATTTTTAGTAAATTTATATTATTGGTTTATCAATAAAATAATAATTATAAGTTTGATGAAAAAGCTGTAATATTAATATTATAAGAATTTATTATTTGAAATATAATGACAATCTTGTATTTGAAATATAATAATAATCTTATAAATATTTTGAATTATTTTGTTAACTTTATGTCGAAGATTGACTTGATTAGTTTGTTTTTACATTTTATTGTGTGGTTGCAGCTGAATCGATTTAATTTTATTTTTTTTAACTCTTTTCTAATTTTTTATAAAGTTATAATATTAATTTAACAATAAAGTAGTAATTATAAGTTTGATGAAAACATTGTAATATTAAAATTGTAGTGGCTATTTAGTTATTATTTTATATAAGAAAGGTAATTTTGTAAGTATTTTGAACTATTTTGTTAAAAAAAAGTTTCGTAATTGTAATTTTCAAAACTATAAAGATAAAATAAAATAATAATTAAACTATTAGAAAATCAGGTAATTTTTTTTAATTTAAAACTTAACGCAGACTAAAGACCGAGTTCGCAGGCCACCGAGTTTTTTCCTCAAAATTCTACAAAATAGAAAATATATTAGTTATTTAGCACAAGAAATCAACTGTAATATCATTTGAATCTATTATTAATTACCCGTATACCATTAGTAACGCACCCACTCCCACGCGATCGAGTTTCTCCCAGTCAGTTGACTCACACGAGTCGCGACTCACAACGACCTCCCTCCCTCCCTCACTCTCTACTCTGCAACAAAAGAGTTCGACGACTCCGTTTCTTCTAGGGTTTCCATGAAAAACCAAGACGACACCACCCTCTCAAATAAAACGGCACTGATTTTTTCAAAAATACGGTTTCATGTTCTTCATTTGTGAAATCTCACTCGCTTTCATGTCTTGTAAATGGAGATTACTGCCTTTAATTTCACTCTCTCTGAATCTTTCCTCATAGCCTCATCTCTTACCCTCCTCTCTCTCTCACTTGCTCTCCTCACTCTCCGATCAAAATCTCCGAAGTCGAAACTCACCGTCCATTCATCCACGCCAGCAGCATCAACATCCAAGACGAGAACCTGCAGGTGTTGCTGTTCTTGTATCGGTGAGATTGGAAGTGATAATAGTAAGGATTCTGTTACGGCGGGGAAGTACGTGAACGGTGTTGGTGCGGCGGAGGATATGGTGGTGGATAAGCAGACCGGAGCTTCGATGATGGAGCAGTTAGTGCCGGAGATTACAACGCACGCGCTTAGTTATTTGGATTATCCAAGTTTGTGTAGGTTGTCGATGACTAATTCATTGATGCGTAAAGCTGCTAATGATGATAATGCGTGGAAGGCGCTGTATCATAAGGTTTTCATTTTTGTTAATTTTTAGATTGTTCGGTTAATTTTATTATTGATTATAGATTGTAAGTGCATTTATTCTTGTGCTGTGGAATACGCTGCATTTTGGCGTGAAATTTTTTTGTTCTTAAATTTTTGGGAGCGGCTGTGATTGTGATTGTGATTGTGATTGTGGGTTTATTTTAGAGTAAAATTTGGTGTTTTGGTTATGGTGAAATTGTTGCTGATTTGGCTAATTGTGGGGATAGTGTGAAATTTGGAGAAATAGGGAATCAGTGTAAATGTGATTGGCATTAACAAGTAGTAATGTAGGGTTTTAGTTTCAGAATTTTCTTATATGCGTTGTAAAATAGGTGTTTTTCTTGATTGAAGTGCTGTATGACACTATATTTTTTGTTGGATTTTATGTAAGTGAGAAGATCATTTTGTTGCATATCATGCGTTTTGGGGAATAAAGAGTGTTATAGTTTAGTTCTCTTTCTTAGAACTTGTAGATGTTGAAGAACTATAGATTAAAATCCCCTAACCTGGATGATAAGGCGGCATAGCAGCTACAGCCGTAGAGAAACTTTTGAATTGGGAGGCCCAGGAAGGGCATTTGGAACATTCTTTTTAGGGAGGGAAAACGTGGTACCGTTACTAGCTCAGTCACATATTGAGTGTTATTCCATGAAATAATTCAAATCTCAAATTATTGCTATAAGGTTTAAATTTTATTTGTTATGAGATCATCCCCCTACCATTATTTAGGAATATTGTCTTCATTTTTGCTTTGCATTTTGATTTCCTCTTAAGGATTTCTTGATTTTTTTCCCCTAAAATTCTGGAAGTTCTTCTCTGCCATTCCTATTTTCTCTTCTTTTTTTTTTTTTTGGTATCCTCGATTTAAATTTTTCCCTATCAATGTGGATTTACCAGGTTGCAAATGTGGATTCAAAGTGTAGATCTTTTTCTTTTTGTTTTAGTAGTAGTTGCTTTTTAGATTTTATTGCTTGGGGATTTTCCTTTTACTGTGTGTATTGATTTTATTTTTTTTCTTTTGTGTTTGCTGTGTTAGGATTTTACATTGGAACAAGGTAGTGTGACTCCTGTTATTGGGTGGAAGGCTTACTATGCGGTTACAAGAGCCATTGTGAATGTCAATACAGAATTCTTTAACATCATTAGAGAAAGGTCTCTTCAAGCAATGAGTCAATTATGGCTTAATTCAGATTATGTGAAGTGCACCCATGCATCTGGGGAAAATTTTTCAGGGTATGATCATTTATCTTAACTTCAGCTAATAAGACTATTTTTATGTTTTCGAGTGATGACCACAGAAAAGGTTTATAACGTTCCTGCAGTTTGCAGTACTTAATGTATTTATGAGTTATTGAATGTTTCTCTAGTGGCATCCTCCTGTGATCTTTTTTCCCATGTCCTGCTGTTAACTGGAAATCCCTAGGCATGGGGGACTTCCTAATAGTTGTTTTTGATTTACAGAGGATTCACACTTTTCACTTATAGGAACTGTTCTTTAAAGACATTTATCCTGGTTAATGCATTTGGGGAGCCTAGGAGGATTTATATAGGATGATAGTTGTCCTGTAACCAATTTATATGGTAGTGATGAATTATTGCTGAATAGAAATACTGTGGTGATTTGTTCTATTATGATATAAATTTTTTTTCTTGCATTTTGAAGATGCATATATTGATTTGACTTGGTTATGAATTTTGATATATGTTTTCATTATTTGACAGAGTAATCAATCTGCTTAGCTTGGGCTACAGGAATTTGGTAGATGTGGGAATATGTGGCTTGGTAGAGTAAATATGAACAAACTAGTAATGTTAGAGATGTACTCGCATCCATTGGAAAAGCAGATGAGGGGTGAGGTTCTCTCATCCTATTTGATAAGGAATATAGGAAACCGGATTTTAAAATAGGAACTAGATGTTAGGAATGAGAACTCTATTATATCCCAAAATTAATTTGCCTTTGTAACTTTTGAAGTCATGGTAATTGGAAAGAAGTGATCAACACGCAGGAGATGATTTCTTAGATAGTATGAGCGAGTCACCTCAAGCACAAGTATATTTGGATGCAGTTTTACACTTGTCAATTAATGAAATGGTAGGAGAGATAATCATAGGATTTTTTATTCTTTAATCACCTAGCATTGATTCCAAGTTGATGAAATGGCAATTGGATCAAATAAAGTAAAAATGAGAATTAAAATAGTGAGGTTATTTATTGTATTGGTGACTTATTTTATGCAGTATTCAAAACTTGTTTGCTTTTAATGTTTGATTGAACAGAGCTTAGAGCTGAGACGTGCTTGACCTATACAGGTATAATGCTGTAATACAGAGTTGGCAGTTTGCATTTAATTGGGAGCAAGGATTGGACTTGCAGGTTCGTGATGTAAGGGCTCGTGTGCTGACTGACATGGCTTGGGTTACCATGAAAACGTACGTTGTTGAGATGGACAACGGGCCATTTAACGTAACTAATGTCTTTGAGTTCCATGATGGACGGTGGTACATGGTGCATCATCACAGTTCAGTGATGATCATTGATGCGGAGGTGGACCAGCAGATTGTGCATGCATGAATTAAGAGAGAAGTAAAATGATACTCAAGTGATAACTCAAATACTAATTGCAAAATAGCGGTATTTATTAGCAAGAGCCAGTTTCTCGAATTTTCTTTATGAATTCATGGAAGATCATTTCAATTTTCTTCATTTCTGTTCTTCTCTCGGCTTTTAGTTCTGTAATTATTTCGCCCAATTCATTCCTTAGACACAGATAACATATACACACATCCATAGCAAAGTTGTTATTGTATCATCATTTGAGGAAGTAATTGAAGGATAAAAATGAGAAATGAACCCATGCTCATCTTTCTGTGCTGGGATTGCCAGAAAACATGGAAGTCAACTTGCGAGATGAGTAGATGGGAAGCAATTTACTTGTGCTTGCGTTCAATCTCTGCTTTCTACCTTAGTGTCCTGTTGTGCTATACCTTTTGTTTTCCGCTTAGATGTTAAAAATCAAAATGATTTGCATTTCATGTTCGAGCAGATCCCGAAGACGATGGATTTGGAGCAGCTTAAATGTTCAATATAGCCTTGCCTTAACCGTGCTAATTGACTAGGAATGACATTTCTGAATTGTTCATGTACTTTCGGTTCTTGTATGTTGAACTAATCACCATGTAAGGATTTATCCCATTGGTCGATCCTTTTCCAGAATTGGTGGGAGCAGTTCCATCTCTGTCCCGCAAGAGTTCAGGAGGAGGGTGAGGACCTGGATAATGAGGGACCTTTTTGTAATAATTTATTTGGAGATACTTAGGTTGGTTTGTCCTGGAGGTTGGCCTGCAATTGTATCTACACTAAAGAAAGTGTTTGGTTAAAATAGAGGTTTATTTTAAATAATTTTGTTGACTTTTTTTTATTATTATCTACATGATCTGAGTTTGGATATTTTTTTCTCAAAAAAATTCAGACAAACCAACTTCACCATGAATATTAGAATTAAAAAAAAAAGTAAAAGTGCTCAGCTGTACACCCAAATTTATTATATATTGTGAATTGGAATACGATTAAAACTTGGTATTGAAGGTAATATAATTTTTTGCTCAAGTTTTATTAGTTATTATCATATTAATTAGGAATAACTTGATTTTTTCATATTTTTTATAGCACAATAAAATAATTAAATTACCCTTAAAATAAAAACTTATTTAACTAATGTCCAAGGGCTTTTTTTTAATTTTCACTTTTTAAAGCATGGCAAATGACAAAATTACCCTTATAAGGAAAATTTCTTTAACTAGCATCCAATGGCTTTTTCGTGTTTTCATCTTGGTTTTTTAGGTATTATTAAGTTAATTGAGGAACAATTTAATATTTTAATAAATATAAAGTATCATTAAAAGAAAACTAGTTGGTGTGTGCATTGCACACGTCAACGTGTAGAATGTGTCCTTGTTATTCATGTGACGTGTTAGGGGACATTCGACAAACAAGCAGTGGCTTTAGAGGCGGTATTTGAATCATCTCAATGGCCCCTCCATCTATAGGTAGCACCTGTGGCTTACTGACCTCCAATTTGATGCTAACAACCATTTTTTTTCTTTTTTTATCTATCATTGATTTCAACATCTAACACTCTAAATTTTCAAAACAATCCTTTAATTTATTTTTTCTTCAAATTTGATCCATATTCTTTTGATTACTATTTGTTGTATTTGAAATAATTTATAAAATTAGATTTTTTTTTCAATTTCATCATCCTTCAATTTTTTTCTTCTATCAGATTTGGTCCGCATTCTTTTAATTGTTTTTTGTTTTATTTGAGATATTTTTAAAAAATTGATTTTTTTTTCACAATTTCATCCTCCTTCAAGTTTTTCTTCCTATTAGATTTGATATTCATTCTTTTTATTACTTTTTTTTTTTACTTTGGTAAATTTTTTGAATTAATTTTTTTTTAATTTGACCAATCAATATTAAATTGGTTGGGAATTGAGCTTTTCGATTGAGCTTGGGTCTAGAACTTCACAAGTTGCAAGTTTGGGGGAATAACACAGGTTTAGAAGATTTGCTCAGGTTTGCTTGTTTTTGTAGTAAAAAACTCATGTTTTTTCAGTTTCATCTTTTAATATTTATTTAATTGGAGGTTAAGCTCTGTTTTTTTTTTTTTTTTTGCTTTCTATATGATTTTTCACTAATTTGAAAATGACATGAGTTATCTCGAGTCTTTTATTTTTTATTCTTTGTTAAATTTATTTTTTTAAAAGAATTTTTATTTTTGAACTAAATTAGACTAATTGATTAAATATAAACATGAGATACTCACTTCATAATATTTTATTTGGTTTGCTTTTCGAGTCTTTGCTCTGACGGCGTGTGCGGCCTCTTTTGTTTTCAACGTGGAGCCTTTCACAATGACATTAGAAACCATCTCGGTGAGCTTTTTCTGGTGATGTGGTGGTATCCATGACGAAGCGATAACGAGTCTTAAACAAAATTTTATTTCTTCTCCTCTCGAGTATGATATTGGTAGCTCATTTATTTACAGTTAATTATTATCATTTTTTTGTTTGCTTTATTTACTATCAATTTCCTTTTTAAAATTATATTATTAAATTAACTGATGATCTTATTGAACTTAGTTAAATTAATAACCCGAATGTCAAATTTCTTTTTAATTATTTAAAAATATTGGCATTGCTTTAACATATCATACCCTTTTCTATCCGCAATAAAAAGGAGTTAGTGATACTTCTTTTCTTTATTTATAGAATAACTGTCCAAGCCTAATGAATTTTTGAAATTAAAATCATGACACGAACTCATTTAAAAACAAATTCCAACCTAACTCAACAAAAATCAAATATAAGGATCTTTATTAACTTTCATTATTAACAACTTACTTTATTTATGAACAAGCTGAAGTTTGAAAAATAAGGATCTTTATTAACTTTCATTATTAACATTGTAAAACATGCACCTTTTTTTTTTATTGCTATACCTTATCTGGTATAGCAATTAAAATAAATAAATAAATAAAGGAGTCTTTTCTTGCCCTAACATTCAATTACTACATATATCCGTTGAAGCCAAAGAATGTCAGATAGAAAATGATGTATAATAATAAACTGATGGCGTGAGTGTTCGAGGTTCCATGGTCTAGTGGTCAGGACATTGGACTCTGAATCCAGTAACCCGAGTTCAAGTCTCGGTGGAACCTTTCGTTTTCTTACATTTCTTTTTGGGAAGCAGAACACGAGCTCATAAAATCTTTCTGTGGGGCCTAACGAATGCTATTGGATTTGAAGCCATACTGCAAGCTAGTGGCTACCACCCATTCCTCTGCCTTCGCAGTTGCGCACAAACACACTCTCACAGGAGAGGGGGAGAGAATGGCAATAACTCTTTTTTCAGTTCCAACACCTCACCAATCCCTTTGCACTCGACGCTCATTGACTAACTGCAACTCAAGGTTTCATAGCTCTACAACTCTCATTCAGTACCCATCTAAGTCTAACACCATCCCTCTTTCTTCTTCTTCCTCTTCTCCCTCAACTTCTGTTGTAGAGGATGGTCCCACTCCTCCATCAGATGCTCTTCCTGCTACCGATGATGTTGACAAGCTTCCTCTTAGGTACTTCCTATCTCTTCTTTTTAGCAGTTGAGCCATTAATTTTCTTGTTATGCACTTCCATCTGTTTGGATGCCAATAATTCAATGAAAGAACTGGTCTTTGATGTTAATTTTATATTGGGGCCGGCCAGATTGCTAGCTCAGTTGAGTAACCAATTTGTAATACGTTATAGTCGTGGATGAGGAATTTGTAATATCTCTTTCCTCTATGTTGTTTGTGAAAACTAAAATACCGCAATGGTTTTTTAAAACTGAATTATTTTCTAAAATCTTTTTTCACCTACGCTAGTTTTCTAAAAAAAAATTAATGGGATAATTTTCAAAAAAAATAAAAATTCCAGTTTTCCTGGTGAAAAGTTCGATTTTTTAATCATAACCATTATTGTGAGAGGCAACATAGAATTGTCACTAGGGGAAGTTTGTTAGCTGTACAAGAGGGGGTAGGTGCTGTAGAGCATTGCTCTCAGTTCATGAATTTTATGCTGGCTCATTGAGACAACAGATAATATTGCCCACTAAATTACCGAGGGTTTACTGGGTTTTAGGAGAGGGGTGGGATTACATTGCACAAGAAAGTTTGAAACAAATTGCCCATCTTAAGTAGAAGAAATCATTTCTCTGAGCAGCTGAAAGATGTTCTCGTAGCTTTGCTCATGGAAGAAACTCTAACTGATGGTACATATGACTGGTTTTGAGTCCTTTGACACATTTTCAGTCAAGAATTTTCTCCTTTTGCTTTCCTTAGATGATGGTTGATGAACATTCTTTCTCCACAGTGGTTGTAAGGGCTGTGGGAGAGAGGAAATAGAGAAGGGATGCAACGGAGAGGGAAGAATTCAAGGTGGGATTGCAACAGTTCCAGGGTTTGGTTGGTGGCCAATAAAAGCTTACAGGCCTTGTCCTGGATTTTTAGCATCCGGTGGAAGGTATAGGCGACAAGGGCAAAGCATGGATGAGGTTGCCTTCGGAAGGGGAGGGGAAAAAACTCCTGTAGTGATCAGTGACGAGGGCGAGACCAGGTAAATCTGAGCACAGTTTTACCTGAGCAATCGGGCATCCTGCTAATCTCTTCTGGAAATTTTACCTAAACAAGCTGTCCTGGATTTTAAGCGTATAATTGGATGAGCTGGCCAAGTATGATTGTAGTTACTATATGTACTGTCTGGTCAATTTTCACTTTAACTATAATCAAAGCCATAGACCAACATAGTATCGTATCCCATGTAAAGTTTTTGAAGTCTACATTACATTTAAAATGTCTTCAACCAGATGTATTTATACATATTAAATTATGTTACAATCTTCAATCAAACCGGTAATTATATATAAAAAAAAAAACACAAGAAAAAGATGACATACCCTTCTTTAATTGGCTTAGATTTTTTGTTTTTAAAGTCATATATATAATCTTACTGTATTATAAATAAATAAATAAAAAGACAACAGCACCTGTGTTCTGTAATGTTAGTTTTTTTTTTTTTTGTTTTTTTTTTTTATCTTAGGGATATTTTGATTCTTTTACTATTTATAAAAATAGAAAGGCTAAATTGTTTTTGTCTTTTGTTTTGTAATTTGTATCCCTTCATCACCCAAGCTAATTCCAGGTGACAACTGATTCAGCAAAATCGAGAAAGAGATATTTACAACAAAATTCATCGGCTTCATGTCTTATTAAATTCAAACTTCAAAATTCTTCCAAGCCCTTTAAAATTAAGAATATATTGATATTTTTAGATTTTTAAAAATACATTTGATGAATAAAGATTTTATTAATTTGTTTTCAAAAATATCAGATAAAAAAAAACACAAGTATAAATTTCTCAAATTCTCGGGCCCAACACGCATCAGCCCAAACAAACTCCAACGTAGACATGTTGGGTCCAGTATATTATCAGCCCATGTATCAGTGGGCTTGGCATCACACCTGGCCCATTTTATATGGGCTAAAAAGATGTCAAATAAGCTTTGTAAAAAACAAAAAATCGAACTTACAAAGTAGGGAATATTGGAAATATGAAAACACAAACAAACAAATTTATCTTTTGAATCCCTGTTTGTTTAAGTGAATACGAAAAACTAAAAGCTAGAAATCCAAGCAGAGCCAAATAAGCAAAAATATCCTATTTTGTATCTCACTCTCAAAACCCCCGTTGTCCAACCACCTGTCATTCCAAGATAACATCCCATGTCATTTCCTACGTGGCACTCATCGACACCATACATCAATCCTGAGGCCGAGAACCAAAATCCCACAAAATTTTCTTGCAGATACCCTTCTCTAATCCAAAACATAATTAGACCAAAGCTTCTACTAAAACCACACAAATATTATTCCACGTTGCATTGCAACCATAAAAATACCCTAAATTCCCTTCACGCATTACAAATCACTACATCCTGTCCTTGAACACCCCAAAGCCGCCAACTCAAATCACACACACACAAAAAAAAAAGCAACGCAAAAATGGGGTGCAATTCTTCAAAAAGAATTGAAGCAAACGTAGATGTCTATCGTCCGCCGCCTTCAAGCTTTGCAGTATTTGACATCAACTCAATTCAAGAACCATGGCTTGTGGTGGACAATTCAGTTCCAGAAAAGACATCAAGTGTGCCAGCGCCGATATTAGAGAAGCTCAACAAGTTTGAAACCGATGCTCCTCGTTCTTGGGATGAGGTTAGCAAAGCACTTCAAGACCTTAAGCCTACACTCAATAACAAAACGCCTATTGCCACACCTTCACCACCACAAAAGCCTGATACTACACCAGCTCAAGTTGCTAAAACCAACCAAGAAAAGAAGCAAGAACCAATTAGAAAGAGTGTTTCTTTTCATACCCTTGAAGAGTTGGAAGCAAAAATAGCTCCAAAACCAGAAAAAGAGTTGAAGAAAACAGAATCCGTCAGGACACTGTCGAGGAAAGTTGAGGTTGTCAACAAGACTGAATCACGAGTTGGTACTGAGCCAGTGACCGAGCCATCCGGTGGTGGTGTGATCCGGTCTGTGAAGGAGAATATATTCATTGTAAGAGACAGGTTAGAGAGGGGAAAGGAAGGGAAGCCTCTGAAGAAGTTTGACCCGCTGAGTGGATTCGAAGAGAAGTGTCCACCAGGTGGAGCTGACTCGGTTGTGCTGTACACGACGTCGTTAAGAGGGATACGAAGGACATTTGATGATTGTACACGTGTCAAGACCTTATTTGAGCTGCACCATGTAGTGTTTGATGAGAGAGACGTGTCGTTGCACGGTGAGTTTTTGAACGAGTTGAGGGATTTGGTGGGGGAAGGAACGAGTGTGCCCAGGGTTTTTATCAAGGGAAGGTACATAGGAGGAGTTGATGAGGTGGTTGAGCTGAACGAGTCGGGTCAACTCGGGAGGATGCTGGTGTGGGCACGTGTGGGACGAGTCGAGGGAAGGCAAGCGTGTGAAGGATGTGGGGATGCTAGGTTTGTGCCATGTTTGGAATGTAGTGGGAGTTGCAAGGTTTTGATTGATGGGGCCAAGGAGAGGTGTGGAAAGTGTAACGAGAATGGGCTGGTTCGGTGTCCGACTTGTCTTTAGGGGTGTTTTCGTCTTCTGAAGGAGAGGATACATAAGAAAATCCTTCGAGCCTGGTGTCTCTATAGTTTGCTAATTTGGATTTGATGTGATTGTGGGCAAAGGGATGGTGGGGGGCGCCGAGTGGGCGGGCGGGCGGTGATGGCCGTGCTTTTTATTCTTCAAGTTTGTAATTGATGTGTTCCATGTTTGTTGAGTTCTGAAATTTGATTGCCAGGAACAGAGATAAAAGGAATTGTATATTAAATAATTATGTGGGTTTATGGTGATGGTTTAACGGTATGATTATTTTAGTGGTTAAACTGGTTTTTTAAAATATTTTTTATTTAAAAATTAAATTAATAGTTTTTTTTAATAGTTTTAACATGTTAATGTTAAAAATAAAATAAAAATCTAAAAAATACTATTTTATTATATTTTAAATTAAAATGCATTACCAAAAACACTCACTGAGTTTAACTGGAATGAATGATGTTATTGCATTTTATTGTCATTTTATATTAACTTCAATGTAAAAGGAATGATAAAGTTTTACACATTAACCTATAAGGATTCCAAAATGGTAGGAATTAGGATCCCTTACTTTTCGAGGGTTGATCATTCACGAAGTTCGATGGCATCATTTTTTTTTAGATTAACTTAGTTTTTCGGGCCAGCTTGTACATACTATTTTTTCTTGACCAGGGAATGCATTGAATATGTTTCTTTAAATACTAACCCTTTAATATTTGTATTTTTCAAGTTTTTCGGTGTTTATTTTTTAAAAAGATAAGAAAAAAGTTAAAGGTTTAGAATCCTATCTTCAAAGAGGGTTCAGGTATAGTCTGTTTTTGGCAAGAAAGTGTTGAGGAGAGAAATTTGTTGGGGTTATGCTCTTTTATTTAATTAATTGTTTTTCAAATTCTCAAAGCATTGTACCCACCATTAATTATTTTTTAATTATATTTACTTTAAAAACAAATTTCTAAGATTTATTGGAGCTTAATACCGCACACAGTTTTTATATACTAACTAGACATCCTTAGTTCTTCATCTTACAACTATTTTTTTACATTTTTGATACTCCATCATTTAACATCTAATATCTTAATATTTAAGTTACTGGAGGATTTATCTTTTTTTATTATTTTTTTTATTAACGTGGGTGTCTGAATCAGCTTAATTAATCTCACGGGCCTTGAAGTTAACAACCCAGCTGCTTCAATCTCTTTCATTCTTCTTTTTTTTTTTTTATTAACGTGGGTGTCTGAACCAGCTCGATTAATCTCACATGCACTGAAGTTAATGACCATGTAAGTTTCCAGTGATCTTAAGGTTTATAAGACTTGAACTGGTAACATATAAAAAACCTAGAACTTGATCAGTTAAGTTACACCCCTCGAAATTCATTCTATTTCTTTGATTGATATATCTGTGAAAGCCTCTCTTGATCCTGATTCGACATTATTCCACATTAAAATACATTGATCTTCCCCGGGATTTCTTACCATGACGAAAGCACAACCCAGGTCTTGAAAGTGAGAGGATAATCTTTGGGTGTAGAGATGGGCTTAATCTGAATAGTTTGATTAAATGGACCTGATCAAACCAGGACGCAAGTAGGCCTGCAATGGAAAGGATAGTCTGCATGCACTGAGCTTTAGACCCAAAAGCCATCTTTTATTTGCTATTTATTATTGGGCTAGCTGTTTACCCTCAAATCCAAACACCATTATTGTAAGAGACTCGTGTAATTATTGCCTGGCTTCACGTGGAGACCTGACTCACGCTGCTCGGATTAGAATTTAATAATAATTATAGGTTAACAGGTCATAGTCACCGTCACGTTGCACCTTTCCGACAATTAAAATCCATTGGCTAATTCATTCTAATGGTGGCACGAGATTTAAAGATATGTTTGTTTAAATAAAATTGAAGGAGGGTTGCCTGTTTTTAGCACGACAAACAAATCAGACCCTTCATTTGTTTTATGTTCTGTAGTAAAAATGAGACTTCAACTCTCTTCCGAGGAAAAAAATATAGTTGTTTTATTCGTTTGAGCTGTCAATTCATTTATATTTAAATTGTTTTGCTTGATTGACAAGTGAATTTAGGTTGCATTATTTCAAATGTAAATGGCTTGTGAAAAAGCATGATTTTGTATAACATCGATATTCATGTATACGAAGAGCATCCACCAAACATGAAATAAATTAATTAATTAATTGAAATAAAAGAACTATAGTCGAATCTTGAATTGAATTGGTCCAATTATCTGGACAGAATAACCCCACCAGCCTTCGAGGCAGTTAATGTCTTGTCTTCTTCTTCTTCTTCCTCTTCTTCTTCACTTGTTTGTTTATTCATACAACATCAGTGAAGAATCTGTCAAAGTGATGTTCGGCACATTTTGAATTGGTAGTAGGTGAAGACTTGTAGATCGTCGAAAAAGATGGTGCAGCGCCCAATCTTTGAGTTGGGTCAAAGTTTCGTGCTAATTATATTTTTATTTATTTTTATGTTTTAAAAATATTTTTAAAAAAATTAAATATTTTTATTTATTTTAAATTAATATATTTTAATATTTTCAGATCATTTTAATGTATTAATATTAAAAATAATTTTTTTAAAATAAAAAATATTACTTTAATATATTTTTAAATAAAAATTATTTTAAAAAACAACCGGTATTACTTCTAAATTCTAAACACTCAAGTAACTGCCCCTTCACCTTTCTTTGAGTGACGAAATAAAGCTTAAGCAGGCAACATCACCCTTGTCAATTTCCATCCCATTTTTGTATGCTTGCCTCTTGTTATAGCCGGCCAAATTCAAGAAAAGATCCTAAAGAGCTTGTTTTATTTGTCGGGGGAGATGATTGGATTGTAGAGTTTTGGTTTTCAAAATGAATAAAAATTACATATAAACATCTCTCCAAATCTCGATCTAAATTATAATATGAGAAATAAATCCAGTTATTTGATAAATCAACAAGGTGAGTAATTGTTTTTTTTAAAATACATTAAAATAATATTTTTAATTTTAACATGTTATAAAAATAAAAAACTAATAACAAAAAATTCAATTTTGTTTTTTTAAAATACAATCAAATTACACTCCCGAAACACAACAAAGGATGTGGCAAACGTAGGATTTAGTGCATCAGACAACATATTACAACACACTCAGCGTTGAGCTACGCAGGCATTGAAGGATAATACGGGGAGAGGCATGGAAGAACCATGGCTACGAGCTTAAAGACATCTCTTTCTTTGGTAGTACCATTTATTTCCATTGCTTCTTATGCAAATGGAAAGAAATCCAAACAACAATACATCCTTTATTACAACAACAACAACAACTTAAATAGAAGTCCCATTTATGTTTGTTTGTAGTACTTATTTATACGACAAGCTAGAGAACAGAGAAAGAGGGCAAACAGCCTCCATTCGAAAAGATAATACATCGCCCTGGATTCATTTAATTTTCAGCCTCTTTCCTATTCCCATAATTCATCTCCGAAACCCTCCTTAAAACTTTAGTAAATTGAAGCCAAACAACTATTCTTTATCTTCTACTCTGTTTTCAACTCTTCCTTTTTCACTTTATGTGTGTATGTATGCCCGCATGGAGTCATGTTTTCAAGGGTTTTGTTCTTCAAAGATGTCCAGGAGAGACAATGCCTGAAAATCCAACAAAAAACATAGTTAGGAACTCAGATCTTGTTGAAGAAAATGCAATGAATATTCACAAATACACCGTGCAAGACTCATTTTGGTCACAGTGAGATCCAAATTACCTCTGGTATGTTGAGCTCGAGGCGGAACTTAGGGCCATCATAATGGTGGAGAACTGGCCGGAAAGAGTCCTCTTCCAGTGGCTCGCAAACTTTCCTTGTCATAACTCTCACCTGTACAAAACACAGGTGTTAAATCGACAATGATCCAATATACGAGCCACTTTAAATCACAGGCAGATAATTATCTGGCTAATAACAAGGAGACTTCGGATATATATACCTGAGCAGGGAAGCGTGACTCCCCAAGACATTTCTTGTCTTCCCAGGCTGAGGGATCAATGTTGGTTCCTCCAAAACTTGCAGCCTATACCATCAACGACGTCATTACTTTATTTAGAAGGAATGCTCTATCATTTGTAATCATAGCCATAAAGCGAAGAACAGGTGAAAACTGCTTAAATCTCATGCAAAGAAGAGGTAAAGAACTGGGAAACAAACCTCAAAAACTCCATGGAGCTGGTGAGTGGAGTAGTTGTAAAGAAAAAGGGGCAAGCCCGGAGTGATCTGCCTCACTGAATCGCGGTATCGGGGAGGCAAACCTACACAAATTCACGCAGTTGTTTAGAATTCAAGAACAACAAAAACCACTTCAATGGTGATAACAAAGAATTAGTGAAGAGGATATCAATAAATTCAACAGGGTTCAAATAACAACCGAGCAATGAATTTATATCTTTTTATTTGTAGAACAAATCAAACTTTGCCTCTCAGCTAAAAGAACCAGATTACTGGGGGGGAAACCCTAAAATTTCGCACTAAACTTTATTATGGCTTAACATTTCCAATTAAAAAAAAAAACTGTTTTTGCATATAAAAATCTAGCTGTTACAAAAAGAAAATAACTAGATCGAATCTTCAAAAGACCAGAACTTTGTAAAAAAAAATAAAAGAAAATTAAAAGAACAAAACATGCCATATAACACAGAAATACACTAAAAAAAAAGAATAACAGAAATGAAATTTGACAAACTTACCAAAAAGCTCTCTCTTGAGATTCTCTGCCATGGTATCATTGTTGCAGACAAAGATATATCCACCAATTGTTTCATATCTAGGCAGAGACTCAGATGGTGGTAGTGTCTTAAACCTCTTATCAGCAGCACTCTTATTATCATTATTATCGTTACTGTTGCTCTTCTTGTTGCTCTTCTTGTTGCCACTCTTGCTTCCAAAATCATCATCTCCTTTGTTCTTGCTACCCTTCACACTAATATTAAGGTTATTGTTATGGATGTTATTGTTCTTTGAATAGATCCCATTACTGAATCCTCCATTGACCCCAAGGTTTTTGTGAGATCCACCGACAACTTGACCCATAGGTCCAATTGGACTGACACCATAATTGTTGGCACTAGACCCCATCTTCCATCCATCATTGAACACATTCAAATCAGATCCTTTTGGCTTCAGATTATATACATCATTGAACACATTCAGGTTAGATCCTTTTGGCTTCAAATCATTGACAGAATTCCACCCTTCATTGAACAGATTCAAGTTAGACCCTCTTGCCTTCAGATCATTAACAGGGTTCCATCCATCATTGAAAAGATTCATATCAGAACCCTTTGGCTTCAAATCACTAATCGGGTTCCATCCATCATTGAAAC
>Ga0307510_10003522_pt1 | contig 18262 bp, 33 predicted proteins | sample 12_EM_MG_FD_207224 | JGI IMG/M metagenome (GOLD analysis project Ga0307510, IMG submission 207224) | Populus trichocarpa ectomycorrhiza microbial communities from riparian zone in the Pacific Northwest, United States - 12_EM | ecosystem: Host-associated > Plants > Roots > Unclassified | place...
TCATGTGGATGGAGCTAGTTATCGAGGGTCCTTACCCTCGCATTTATTCCGAGCGCTGGGTGTGCTCAATTTCCTCGGGGAGGTTACACGGCCACTGGCATGGTCGTGGCTTGTGATATAGTACATTCATACGTAAATAGCGGAGGATGAAAGAAGGAAAGCCATTTGCGCAGATGCTTGTGTCATTCATTTGTGTATTTGAACACACTTGTGTGCGAGGGATGAAAGATGGGTGTACTGTGATTATTTGGCGGGACATGCGTAATTATGACGTGAGACATCCGAACCACGTTCGTTGTCAACCGGATCATCAGCATCCCAAATCAAAGCCTGGACTATCGCCACATCTCCCCGGCTTCTGAAGCGCTGTCGGCATGCGTTGCCGAGACCCCAAGTGCCTCCCGGACAGCGCTGTAGTCATTTAGGCCCGCAGCACCGTTGGCTAACGCGAGTGTCAATGCGGCGATGGCCTTTTCCTCGCGGGAAGACGGGGGAGGCACGACGGGTGGCGGGGCAAGTAAAACGAGTGATGAGGTGGAAGAACTGAGTTCTAGGGGAATGGCGGGGGTCATTTGGGGTGAATCCAAGTCCATATCACCAAGCGAACGGGCGCGCTTCTTGGGAGGACTAGCGGGGTAGGGAGAGGTGGCCCTTGTCACCGATGGTGTCGCATCGGACAAGATTAGAACGTCATCTTCAGCGTCGGAGTCGAGATCGTCATCCTCGGACGTGGTTCCCAAGGGGCTCGATGTTCGAGTATTAAATTTGCATCCGCGAGGGCGACCATATGACGGGAAGGGGGTGCTGAGACGGTGACCCTGGCGTGACAATTGTGGGCGAGATAATTCCCAATCACGCATACGCTGCACGAAACCTTCCGAGGCCTCTGTGATGCTTTGGTGGAGTTCCCAAAAGGCGTAAGAATGGAGAGCCGATACATTTTGATCAGTCAATACAGGATGGGGACTTGGCTTGCAATGGGCTTGAGAAAATGGTGGGTGAGAACTGCTTGGTCTAAGATCGAAGGCAGCGGATGTAGATGGGAAAAGGGGGGTTGGGGTGACCTCCGCTGGAACCGCCAACCCCTTGGTGGGCTCAGAAGTGGAAAAAAGAGGCTGGAGGTTAAGGTAAGTGTGGCCTCGAATAGACGGCATAAGTTGTGACATACGGAAATTTGCTGCGTGCGAGGACGTTTTCCGCGTTTCCAAGAATCGAGGTCCCATTGACGAGGAAGGTCCTTGCGGGAGTGGGTGCGTTTGGCTGGAGGGTGACACAGATCGACACAGAGTTGGTCATTAAAAGATGAAGGAGAGACAGAAAGGGACCTGCGTCGTTGATTTGAAGGGCGATAGGGAGACATGCAAGTGATGGAATCGATCAGAGGTGGTCGAGGTCGACTGATGTCATCCTACTTTTCTCATTTCCATTTTCTCACGATCTTAACAATTTGCCTCTTAAAATACACACACTCCATCCTCACTCCATCGACCCTTGGCCCCTCCTCAGCACTCCCTACACTGCCGTCCTCCAACTATAGATATGTTAACTCGGTCACGGCATTCATACCAATCACGTACAATTTGCACCAGTTTTTTTCCCGCCATCATGATTTGTGTCTTCAAAACAACGTGCGTTTTCGAAGGCGCATGTCCGTCTTCCTGAAGGAGTACACCAAGCTCCTTGTAGAGAATTTTAGCCCAGGGAGAGCACAAGGCCCAGGTCACTTTTATCGGAGGAAATCGCCGTGAATGTTTTCACCAGAGAATCAGAAAAGCATTACCCAATGGATCACCAGCCTGACGTAGCAAGGCCAATAACGCCTCACATAGTGTCGGGGCCAAAAGAAAGCCCAGAGGGGCCTCGTCTCCGATATAGTGCCCAGTGAGGATTAAGATCAGGACATCTCTCAGATATTCCCAGATCTCGACAACTGTGGACGTGGGAAGGCTTTCAAGGTGATCCCTAGCTAACACACAGGATGCAAGGCACGCTGAGCAACTTGTAAGCTACAGGCCGAGACTCTTGCTGAAGTGTGCGGACTTACAAGCTACAAGGATGTCTGAACGTGGACAAGATAGGGCAAGTTCCCATGATATTTTATCGAGCCCCGCAGTCATGGACTTGTTCGACGCGACGTGAGGTCGGCTACCCAGGGAAGAAAAAGCAGTAAGGAAATGACAAGAGAGACATGAGTTTTCGAGCCTAGATGCATATCTTGCAACTGTAGAGAGGAGTGCCACGGCCGAGACTTCCGAACAGAGACTAGGCGAAGCATTACAACAGAGCGTCAAAAAGTTCATAACTAGACACGTCGATCGCATTACGGTTGATGTTGACAGTAAACTCGTCTTCGTAGCGGAAGAGATCTCTCTATAGACAACAGTAGCAGAGGTGTGGTAGCACCGAACAAAGCACAACGGTGACACACCTCTCCAAACCTTCGATGGCTGAACGAGAATCAGTATCATCAGCACATAAAGGGCTGCACCTACTAGTTTCCAACGTCGGAAGAAACCTTGATTGCTTGTCATGCTGTAGTGTTTGTATGGCGACTTGGAGTTCGTCCACATCTATGTGTGCGAGGGCTTCAACGAGCGCTTCTCGAGCTATCTGATGCGTGAGATGTACTCAGAGGGTTCGCGCATATCTACTCTCACCCTCTAAGCTTACAGCTTTGATCGTACATTCGATAAAGATGCAGCACATAGATTGAATGAGGGCCGGTGTCGCCTTCACGTGCAAGGAATGATAAGGGTTGAGAAGTTGGGCAGCCAGCCAGCAAGATCGATGTAGTAGATTCAACCACATGGCTGGGGTACTCTCTGATTCTTGACATGACGACGAAGTGGCAATGTGGTTCAGCAATTGCTTTGGTGTATCTGTCAGAGCTTGTGTATTTGTAGGAATGAATGACGTACGGTAATTACGATTGTTGCATCAGAAGATGACTTTGCGGCTCCTAAGAGCAGCCTCTGCCAATCACGATGGCGCATCCATGGCATGCGCAGACAAAGCCTATCAGCGTGACATATCCAAGCAGCTGTCTAAGCCGTAATCATTGTTTATAATGAGATTCTGGGTTTGAAATAGACTGACCAGCTGCGTTATCAACTCGATATCCGCGAATCTAGGATCATTCCATACGGCCCACACCCAAGACACGCCTCGTCCCCAGGAGAGAAGCACAATTTGGGCGCCATCTGGGTGAGCAAAGGGCAATAGCGTCGCCCCTGATGCCACACTAGGATCAGGATGGATGATGGCATATATGAGATACAGGGCTTCTTGAGGGAGCACATAAGGAAATTCGCGCGGAGTCTTCCCATCAGAGTAATTTGTCTGTTTGGCTACCTATATGCACTGTTATTTTCGTCTACGGCGAGGTCATGTTACCTACTGAACACAAAACCAGAATCATCGCGAACGTGATCCTGTCGCGGAGGCTCCTGTCAGGGCGAGTGTCATCCCCTTTATTTTCACGGACGACAAATTCGTTTGAAAAGGCCCTTGACAAGTAAGTTCGGATAACTTTGGCCAACCAATTCGGCGTCAATCTGTTCCTAAAGTTAACGGTGTGAGCCACTAACACACGTCGCGTACAGACGTATCAACTCTTGGTTTCACCCCAGAAATTTGTGGATGAAGAATATATGCGGCAAATATGAGTCGTAAGGACAGTCGGAGTAATGTGCATGAGGCCATGTTAGACGTGATAAGGTCCAAAATTTCAGCCCAGGTGTCTGGATATCATCAGGAAGGGATACACCCGCTGGCAGTTTCAGCTTCGCTTACAGGGCAATTGGGAAGCAGCCAGGATTGCCTCGTTTTCCTTTTGCATGGCAAGCGTGCCCTCCACACCATCCACATTGACGGTGCCACTGGCAATGTAGACAGAGGCCATGGCGACGTTTGCAAGTATTACATCAGCCCAGGATACAACGGCGCCTTTTATGGACGCTGCAAGAACGGCAGCGAAATGGGATTCACGCCTATATGCAAGAAGCTTGGAAAGGAACCATTCGCTCACTGGGCAAAAACAAGAAGTTAAGGGCTATGCCAAACATGACAGTCCACCCACTGATTTCCTTGAGCTCTCCTATCAGGTCACCATGGTCGCCCGAACCTGACGATGCTATTTCACGAAGGGCACACACTATGGTGCTGGACGCTCTCCGGATAGTGTCGGCGTATGTGGTATCCTGGCTAATTTATATGGATTCTCATTCAAGCTAATGTGCCGAATTACCTCAACTAGAAGGCGCGTGTCGACAGTTTTCCAGGCTTCGAGAGCGGCATGCACATCATTGATATTTGAATGCCTATCTATCTGCTCTGGTCCAAAAGTTCGTGATAGCACCGTTCGTATTGGATAGGAAGCATCGCCAGAATGACCCTCGTCGGAATCTGTGTCAGTTGCGCTGTCCATGTCAGAATGCAAATACAAGGATGGTGAGAAGGGAAGCGCAGCATGTATTGATTATATAATCTACAACGCATATCAAAGGCCGCGAATAGAACTCAAAAAGGTGGTTACATTTGACTGCGTTTCGAGCATGTCATCACTCTGAGAAAATAACGCGTCGAATGCCTCGGCGGATCCAGCGCTCTGCAAATCCTTCATTTAGCCAGCGCGTGAGGATTCAACGATAAGTGGGTACGACTGACCTCGGGGCCATGATAAACGAGATCTTGCCACTCCTCTTCCTCCTCGGCTCGAAGAGACATGAGCATCTCCCTTCGCATCGTGGACATCCCACCCTGTAAATCCCGACCCCCCTTCTCCTCCGCTTTGCGAGCAGCGATCTGTACCTCTTTAGCTTCGCTAGCCGGCTTCTTCCCCTTTTTAGCAGTAGAAACTGGGGAAGCTTCGTCAGGCTCGGGAGGTGAACCGCCGCCTGAATCAGAATCAGAATCGCCCCCGCGAGACCGTCGGCTTTTGCGATTAAGAGAGTCGAGATAGGTCAGGGTGGGACGTAGTTGATGAGTCTCGTTGAGGGGATGTAAATGCAATGTGCCTAGATGATTATGAGCTTCACCCAGACGAAATAGACGAGCAATTCACCATCACGCACAACACCCAGCATGTATGAACCGACGTGGGTAATCTCCTCACTCCTGTATCGAACTTCGGATAGGCGAGGTTCTTCCCCTTCCTTTAACTTGCTTCCACTAACCTGATTCTTCTCATTGTCATCCTCCATCCTCCCAGCCCCTAGTTCCTTCGACCTTTCGGTACTCCATACTTCGGGACGAGGGTCAACTGGGACATGAACTTCCAAGCGGCGTGTTGTAGGCTTTAAGCGGGCGCGGATGCGTTTGCCGCTTATTGCGGCAGAAGGAGGGACATCTAGCGGACGGTTAAGGAGAGGATACTGATGCAGTTGGAGGTTCGGCGCGAGATTGTTGGAGAGGTGGACGGGTAGCACGCTCACGATGCGGTCATCTGTGTCCATTTCTCAGTTGAGAACGCTGGTTACGTTACGAGACGTGTAACTCAAGCCCGGGCCGTTCTGTGCCGCCTCTGGTATGACTCTAACCGGACATGATAATTGCCCCAATCTCTCTCTCCACCACATTAATGAAGATCAATCATCACCTTAGTGGCAGGTCTAATGACGTATGATATCTAAAACTATAGTTTCACTGCTGCTTTGTTCAGGCCGTAATTTTCCAAGGATGACAAGAGCCGTCTCCATCCATCTTTCTTGAGATTCAGTCGACGGCTTAATTTGCAAACGTTGGCTCAGTACTACGGCCAGCTTGTTTCGAAGGTGCTTGAGTGCCAAATTTGTCTTTGCAGGAATGCGGAACCTGATTTTGCGGTCTACGATGGCAGCGTCCGACACAAGCTACGAGTAGAATTAGACAATGAGAGCTGAGATGAAACTGAGCCAACCTTGAAACTGGAGTCTCCGCAGAGCAATATCAGAGCGACGTCATCCACCGGGCCTGTCTCCCAGACGTATAGCTTTTTCGAATGCCTGCGAGGCCTTCGTTTAGTAGGTGATAGTCTTACGGAGATGGTGACTAACATTATAGTGAAGAACGCAAGGTGGTTGACCCCAAAGTCTTGGGGCTTCCTTCTAAAGTTGACAGAAGAGGGATGGAAAGCCACGGCCTGGGAGTTGGTGATGGTAGCTAGCTGTCCATTCTTCGGATCTATCTTGAGTATTTTCGGGTATAGACCCGCCGTCAGAGTGGCGTTGATGAGAGCGTTGTTCTCGGAATGTATATCAAGCTCGGGAGGCAACAACATGAATCTTGTCCGAGACCGATGGAATCGTGCCCTGGAATAAGTAGGGGTGAGAACAAGCGCACTGAGTAAATTAGTATATACATACCGTGAGAGCTGTTTCACGAAGGCTCTGCTTGCTGGGATGAGCCTTGCGTCGATCAAGTACCTTGAAGGGTATCCAGTTCATGTTACAGTGAAATAAAGGTGATGCTTACGCAAGGAACTGTTGCCGAAGTTCTTCAATCTGCTGCAGGTTCTAAGAAAGACGGTTGAAGGGATGTTCTGTTCGACAAAGGGCAGAGCACACCTGCCGGCTGAGAAAATTCGTCCTACAAAATTTCCGTTCAGTACTAGTGTTTCCGTCGGAAGAAGCTCGTCTCCAACTTGCAAATGCGTTGTGCATCGTCAAGAAATCAGAATTATCTGCGATTCCATAAGTGAAGTTCTGATTGCTCGAACACCGACGAACCACTCCGGAACGAGCTCTTGGCCCTGTCTGCCTCCTCTTCGTGACCGAACGGCGTAAGAAATGGAGACTTTGAATTTAGAGTCGCAGCGATGGTAAGAGCCGGATCTAGACAGCGGAATATGGTCGCCACAAGTAGGAATTTACCGATGTAGACGTCAGTTGGCAGAGCGCTGAGTAGACGACCCAGAGGAGTAATTTCCTCGTCAGGTGTCAGGGCGCGGACCTGAAAGAGGAAGATTCAAATCATGATTGGCACTTAAAATACGAACATTGATCAGGCAAACCTCAACTAGCGCAGACACTGCCCTTTGAACATTCACAGGCACTGGTGGGTCTAGCGCCCGGGACAGTACATCCTCAATAGACGAGCCAAGATCGACCTTCAGAATTTTGATGCGAAGGGCAAGATCCGACAAGCTCAACCGCATGATTTCGGGATCAGGTCGGTCTGCCAACTGGGGGATGGTCTGTCCTCTGCAAACTATGATGCAAAATCGGGGCTTACTCGCGTATCATGGTGAATCTTCGTAAAGAGGTGGAAGCACAAGCCCTCCTGAACTCTGCCCGCCCGACCTCTTCTTTGAGTTGCGTTACTCTTCGCCACATATGTCTCCACGAGACGGCTGAGTTGGCGTTTCTCATCGAACCTGAGCGCATGTATGAGAAATTGCGCAGATGAAAGACAGCGAACTTACCTCATTTCCTTATGCTTTCCGGAGTCGATCACGCAAGTGATGTCAGGAATGGTAATTCCCGTCTCAGCAATGTTCGTGGCTGAATGACACGTCAGCCGCGATCGCATTTACGAACGAACATCCCCCAACCTAACACAATTTTGCGCATGCCGGGGGGAGGCACATCGAAGACCGCCGCTTGATTCTCGCTTGAGATGGATGAATGTAGGAGATATACCACGAAGTCATTGCTGGAGCTAAACCGAGCGTGCTCGGCTAGGAGGTCGTTAAGGCGGCGTATTTCTGCTATGCCAGGAAGGAATACGAGAATGGCTGCGGAATACTTGGCATAGGTATAATCAAAGCACAAGCTCTCTATCAAGCGCATGATCAGGTCGTATGGAACCACACGTTCATCAAGAAGATTGATGGTCGAAACCGTTTTGAGGGAATACCGCGTCTCGAGCTTGACATCCCCGGGCGCTGCCTCGTCGTCTTCGTCGGAAAGGTTCGCGCCCACAACGTCTTCAGACCATTCTTGGTTATTCTTTCCTTTGAAAAATGGATGGTTCACTGTAAAAACCTCAGAATCCAGTCCTGGGGAGCGAAAGGTGACGACGGACAGCGCTTTGCGTAGGGCGACGTTTCCGTTATGGACCATTGCGTTAGTTCCACCACATCCTCTAGATACTTGATATCTACGGGGAATGTTCGACCGGGGACATGGACCATCGGGCAATCTCCAAAATACCGAGACATTTTCTGAGAATCGAGTGTTGCAGACATAAGCACAACTCTGGAAAATAGCTTCACCCAAGATGTGTCAATGAGGGTTGATTGTCCTACCTCAGATCGGGTCTTTGCACTAGTAATGTCTTCAGCACAATCAATAGAAAGTCCGATTCAATGTTTCGTTCGTGGACCTTTATTCCGTTAATGATTCAGGCGATAAACGAATTTTGGAAAAGCACAATACCTCATCGATGATAATATGCTGGATTTAACATCACGTTATCCTGTCAGGACGCTAGTTATCAAGGAATGGCATCGGCCCACCGTAATATCATCGAAGCCGATCCCGTTCTCGCCCTGCTTTCCGTCTCCTTCCAACATCCGAATAGCGATACCATAAGTTATGTACGCAAGCCGCGTGTTGCGTGAGGTATAACTTTCTAGGCGAACGGAATACCCCACGAGAGAGGCAGGCGTGCCAACCGCTCCCGGGGAGTCTCCCAACTCTTGAGACACACGATGAGCTAGAGAGATTGCGGAGATCCGTCGAGGTTCTGCACAATAGATTTTGCAGGGTTTGCCACGGGAAAGCTGGTCTTCGAGTATGAACGCTGGCACCTGCGTGGATTTCCCGCTGTCGAATATATTGGTCATGGAAGGAACACAGCATTGTTCAGGCAAACTGACCACCCTGTTTCGCCGCTCAAAACAAGAACTTGAGAGGCCTCAAGTGTTTGAATAATTTTGTCTCTGTATTGCGCGATGGGTAGTTTGCCTCGCTGGGACTGCACTCTATAAGATAACAAGCCATGAGAAATACAATACACCAAACTGACTAGCATATCCCTGTATGACGACGACGACTGCCGCGCCTCGAAGGCCTGCTTGATTTGAGCTGAAGTTTCTCTATCTCGGAAGTGTTTTTCCGGATAGGAATTATCGGTACTTTGAGTTACCATTCGCGGGCCCCTCTCTACAGTCTGCGGAGCTGAGCAATAACACCAAGCTGAAATTTTCTGGAACGAACCTGTCCTTGGTCGCTCCTCGCTTCGATAATCTTCTTTAATTTGGACCAGATGGCTCTATTCGTGGCATCATCGGAACTCTTTCTCGTCGCTTCGAGCTCGTTCCAAAGATCACGAAAGGCTGGAGTCAGAAGCCGGAAGAATGTCTGCCCAGTTCCACGCGCAAGATTGCCTGAGGCAAAGCCCTCAGAAGCAGGGAAAGTGAGCGCATGCAGCGCAACCGTCGCTATGTATTGCTCTGCTTGAGCCGTGTCATGACAGGCCACATCCACCATCGCCCATTCGCCGACTTTCCCTGAGCTCCAACGTACGGTGAGAGAAGCCCTTTTTGCTCGACTAGAACCAGAGATGCATCGATAAGTCGTCACGGCGAAATTATCTAGCTTGTCGATCGCCCCTTGAAGAAATGCCTTTGACGTCCGCTCGAACTTTCCCTTGGGTAGAGGCATGTCTCGAACATTGACAGTCACCCCAGCATCCGTGACCACAGTGGAAGGCATGGCGTCAAGGATATCGAATAGCCCTCCGTCTTCTTCCACGTTCGAATCGAAAATGTCGTCCTGATCCTCACTGACCTCCTTGGGTGGGCGAGGTGAAGGGGGAGGCTTGGGTTCGGCTGGAGTTGGAGGACAGGATTGTAGATCTGGAGTGCCAGGGTTACCACGAAGGCGAGCTTGGAGGGCAGCCGTCTCTGCTCTTTGACGCTCGGACCGGTAGTGAGCCTCGGCGTCCCGCTCGTCAAAGTGGTAGTGAGATTTAACAGCCTGCAAGCGAGAGTGTAGGTCTTCGATAAGTGTATTGGTCGGATTACCTCTCGCCCTGCGCGCCGCCGAGGCTTCGTCAAGCTCTAGCCTGAGGCGAGCGTAGTGTATGTTTGGGTCATCATAATCATCCAGAGGTTCTAGGCATGAGAAAGAGTGGGTGTCGCGTCTTGATGACAGTGAATATAAAAATCTTGTCGCTCACCGATGACCCGTGGCGTCTTTTGTTGTGGGGTCGACGGTGTCGATCCAGACGCATGTAGACTTGTTCGGGAGCTGTCCACAGGAGCCGGGAGCACTGCGGATGACTTGGGTTTGGGGGTTGACGCTTTACTGTCCATAAGGACTGACTCCCCCAATGAATTAATTATGAAAAGGGCTGCAAAGACTCAGGAAGAGCCCACTTACGGGTATGTGGATGAAGCTCTTCATCGGTACAGTTCATAAAAAGCTGCGCAAGGACGTTGTGGGCAAGTGATCCCACAGCGATAAGACCACCTACCCATTCATGAGCTTCCTCAAGGTCAAGTCCGTCAACGGACTCGAGGCAACGCATCACGGTTTCCTCCGAATAGCCTAGACGTCTCAAAACGCCGTATGTAACGCCAAGACGGATGAGCGCATTGTCATCCGAGACATCGATACGCTTGGGAGCTAGCAAGGCATGTCGGCTGAAATACTGATGGGAACAACGACCGACATCGTACCCTTTCCACTCCCGGCTTCGCGCGCCATTGACAGGATCTCATCGACAACGTTCGCATCCAAGTCTAACAACGGAAAAGTACCAGAGAATCGTCTTTCCGTTTCAATAGTCTAAAGGGGAGTATCGAATGAGCTAGTCCTCTGCGAACGTCTCGTGCGCATCCTCGTACCTTAATCGTTCGGACAATGTCCTTCTCCGTTCTTTCCTGTAGCCCGTCGACCAATTTTTGCAAAGATTTATCCTCGGCACTCTGAAGACCAAGAGCTTTGCCTTCAACAGCTTCATGTGTTTGAGCGGTGTGTGGAACTTCAGAGGACGCAGATTCGCCGTTCGCGTCAGAGTCGTGTTGACTGGGCGGGGGCTCTTGTGGCGCCTTTTTCGGTATAGATGTCACAGCAAACCCCCGGGGGATCGGCTTTAGTTGCGTTTTCTTCTTCTTCGGCATCTCCAACGATAGTGGGGCCGGGAAACTTGGCGGTGCGATTGTGAGGAGGTGCTCCGCTTAAGGGGAGACAAAAATGAAAACAGGTTGGGCAACGTGTTTGACAATAACGACTCGATCTCGCGCGTACGCGTACAACCACCGAGCTTATAAGACCAACAGTAATAGTACAGGACGATGGAAGCCCCCGTACCCATGGGAAAAATTATACGACCTACGGAACGGCGTGCAATACAAGGTGTTACGTGGTACAGTACTGTAGAGTATCATCTATGACAAGCAACAGATATGCGGGTGTGCGGTATACAAATTCGACGACACAAAGCTTAGATATTGAGAATGATTACGATGAGTTGCGGTTAAACAATGTCCCGTGCTTAGGATCAAAGAGCGGAAGAGACATCCCCATTCTCCATGGCGGCTTTTCGCCTACTCCCCCCTTTGGGGGCGGATTTGCGACCTCGACTTGTGGCTGCGCTAGTTCTGGATCGTTTCTTGCCACGTGCTGGCTTAGGCGTAGCCGTTCCGTCTTCGGCGTCCTTCGCTGAATCTTGTAGGCCTGATTGTGCTGGGGCTGAATGTCCGAAAAATTCGTCACCTTCCTCCGTCCACAAATCTCGAGTTGGGGCCGCGGGTGCTTTCGACATTCCTCCAGTGTCTGAGGTAATCGGACCAGGTACACTGCTAGAGGAGTCTAGACTTGCGAGCTGGTCTTCGTTCAGTAGGAGTTGAACGATTTCACTTGGTTTAGTTGCATCGGTGAATGTCTTGTTTCCAACAACGATATCTTGAACCTGGAAAATCAATTAGAATTACTCACGCTGTGGGTCTCCGAGAAAAACAATCAGCCTACGTCTTTCTTCACCCGGGCGAGCTGCACAATGCGTTCATCAATGGTTCCCTTGCTGATGAGACGATACACTGTAACTTGGCGTGTCTGTCCCAAGCGATGAGCTCGGTCCATTGCTTGTGCATCGTTGGAGGGGTTCCAATCGTGGTCGTAGAAAATAACGGTGTCGGCGGCCGTCAAGTTGATGCCCAAACCTCCTGCTCTAGTGCTCAGAATGAAGATAAATATATCGGACCTTAATATTCTCTCAGTGACAGCTCGCGAACATGAATACATGGGGTCTTACCGCGTCTGCCAGTCCATTACCATATCTCGACGATCCTCCAACTTTGAAGAGCCATCCAAGCGAAGATATTTGTACTGGCGGTAAATCAGATATTCTTCCATGAGATCCATCATCCGAGTCATTTGGAAATATATCAAAATGCGGTGGTCTCCAGCTTTCAGCTCCTGGAGAAGGCTATCAAGGCGAGCAAGCTTCGCCGAGTCGTAGACCAAGCTCTTTGGCTCTGGGACTCGCATTTTTGGTCCTGGTACCTGATCGCGGGAGGAGCTGGCGATGAGCCCCGTGGAGAAAACGCCGGGAACCAACTGAGTGTATTGGGAGGACGAGTCAACGTGTTCGCTAAGGGCAGGAGTGAGACCATAGAGCGCGAGAGATTCAAATGGTGCTTCGAGCAAAGACGCCTGATGTTCCACAAATGTTCGATTGGGGCAGTATGAGGTCACTGGTGGGGCTACCGCGGGTGGAACGAACCACCTTAGCCCTGGACGAGAAAGCAAGGAGCTGAGCCACGAAGAGGGAGCGATATCACCAGGACGTGGTAGGCAAGAAACAGTCGGTAAAGGCAGTCTGCGACGTGTTGGCAGAATTAACCATGGACTGCATGAACATTGCTCGTCGTCACTAATTCATCGGCGACCGTGAGACCTTGGTCAAAAAAATACTGAATGGAACCTACATGAAGAAGCTATTGTCCATTTCCTGGGTCCGTTCCTCCTCAAGTGCAAGTAAGCACCTTCGGAGTGTAGGAGATTCATATAACTCATGGGCCTCGCTGGGAGACATCTTCAGGAGGGGAAGGAAAGAAAAGGGGGAAATAGCTAAGGCAACGTTCATCGCATGTCAATAAGAGTAGAAGGGCACCATAGAAACTCACCATCGTCAGCGAGCGAACGCTGGATCCAGTCCGTCTTCCATATGTTCATTAACTTGTGCAAAACGCCCTCGTTCTGTTGTATGGCCATCCCAGGTCCATCATAGGGAACACTCTTGAGCCCACCGTCCAGATATAGCAACTCTGGGATACGATACTCGATGGGATTCCGGGTCGAGTAAGGAGCCAAAACGAAGTCGCCTTGCCTGTTCAATGGTCCAGACCTTCCAAACTCGGAAAACGAGTATGGAGCCACGATGTCTGCCCGCTCGAATAATTCCGGATGGTTGCAAACCTGAAAATGCATCAGCCGCATGTAATGCTACATCCCTCAGACCGACGACATGCCTTGCGGAACTGCATCACGAGATTCATGAGGGATCTCGCGGAGTCGGCATCGCCAATGTTAGCAGCCTTCTCGAGCAGATCGGCGATAGAGACATTTGCTTGTAATGCCTTGTACATCGCACGCTGACGCGCGCTGAGATCAACATAAATGTCTTTCTCGATCTTCAACAACCATGAGCACTGCGATTACATATTCCGAGGGAAAGGTAGCACAGTACCTTATCGCTTAACTCGTTTTGGACATTGCGTTTGACACGGCGTAACATGAACGGTCTGAGAATCATATGCAGACGTCGGAGCTGATATTCGTTGAGTTTGCTGCCTTTATTCTCAGCCGCGTTCTCGATATCCTTGGAGAACCACTCGTTGAACTCGTCGTGAGAATCGAAGAGTGTTGGCATGATGAAATGTAACAGAGCCCACAACTCTGCGCTCCGGATCTTGTCAGTGGACAGATTCAGATAGTCTGAAATCACGCACCTTGCATAGAATTCTGTATTGGTGTACCTGTCAAGAGCAAGCGATTCCGACAGTGAAAGCCAAGTAGGGTCTTCCACCTGACGCTGGCAGCGTTCTTGATATTCTGAGCCTCATCAAGTACCATGTACTGCCACTTGACCCTCTGGAAATACTGCTGGTCTTGAGTGACCTGTAAAGCCATCAGCACACGTCACAAGTTAGATAAACGGTGCACTTACCAGTTGGTAGCTTGTGATCACAACATGGAAAGGAGTATCTTGATTGTAGGTGATCTCCTTTCTACTCCAGAACTTCCTTAACGTCGCACGGTCCTTGACATTACCCCAATATGGCAACGCCTTCAACTCTGGAACAAAGCGCGTAAGCTCTTGTTGCCAGTTGTGAAGGGTTGACGCCGGCGCGACGACAAGGAAAGGGCCCCAAATATCATGGGTTTCCGCGAGGTAAGCCAGCAGCGAAATGGATTGAACCGTCTTTAGGAGAGAGCATCAATAGACGAGCGATCAATGATTGCAAGTTCGACGTGCCTTTCCGAGACCCATCTCGTCCGCCAAAATGCCATTGATCCCTTGGTCGTATAGCGTAGCCAACCAGTTGAGACCTTTCAGCTGATACTCCTTCAGCTGAGCCATTAGCATGCGGGGCTGCGCGATAGTAAGGGGTCCGCTGAGCGAAGTCGGGTTTTGGAAGTTAAGTTCATCCGAGTCCACTGTGTGCTGCTGAGTACAGAATGTGCATAAACGCAGGGAAAGCATACAATCTACCAAAGGCGCTCTTTCCGACTGCACATGCTCTTCCTCGTCATCTCTGACGTGCGCCTGATTTTTGGCCAACTGTAAGGCCTGATTGGTCTTCCGCTCCAGAGCGATCTGCGCATCGAATGCCTGCACGCGCTTTTTCGCAAGCATCACAGCTTCTTGCGCATTGTGACGGGCATGTCTATGAAGGTTGGTGTGATCCGCTGCCTCGAGCTATGAGCAGAATGTTTCCGAAACTTGTCGACACAACGCACCATCGTCAAAGTCGATTTCAGTCAAGGAAGCCGGATCAGCGATCTCCATATCGGCACCATTCGGGACCTCTGCATTTGGTGCCTCACCCTGAATTTCTGCGGCTATTATTCAACAGGCATGAGTTGTCAAAGAGCAGAGGACAGCTTTATGAAGCTTACTCTTGAGTTTGTTACCCACGAAATGACTATACAACTCCGTCTGACTGATGAGGAACTCGAGTTTGCGAGCTTGCCGTGCAGCTTCGCGCTTCTCCTCTTCAATCTTCGCGCGATCTGCTGCTTCCTTGTTCTCACGCTTGCGAACGTCGCGTTCTTCCTTCTCGTTTTTCTTCCAGAACACAAGCATCTCACGCATAAGACGCTTGCTTTTCGCTTGTATATCTTTAGTTGCTTTGGGGGTACGGCCATATGGTCGACGGGCCTGTAACGATGCATGGGTGGCAACGCGCTTGGATTGGACTTGACGTTGTTGGTAGCCCATTGCACAATACTTATACACCTAGAGAAATCTCCTTAGCGATAAGCGACGGTTTAGGGTAAAAGGCTTGCCTTGGGAATCTCTCTGCGTGCAATGTTCTTCCAGACCTTTCGTTGAGATTCCTCGAGTGCTTTGATGCGCTTCAGCATCGTGGTTCCGTCAACCTTCTTGGCCTTTTTCAACGGCGGAATAACCATGTCCATCTCAAAAACGGTACCAGATGTTGCTGTAAGCGTAGGGGATGGAGGTCGCGAACCGCCAGGTGTAATGTCCCCAGCGACAGACGCCGGGGCTGACCCGAGACCTAGTGTTTCTAAGGTCTGTGGTGCTAAAGCATCTAGTTTTCGTCGCGCGGAAGGCCGCTTCCGAGACCCTTTCGGAGTGGCAGACACGCTGTCGACGCTCTGCTCCCGGTTGGCCAATTTGCCCTTTCCTTTGCCCTTTGCTTTTGATGCTTTGGGTCCATCTTGCGCTGATGCGACTGAGCGTTGGTCTTCAGCAATGGAGCGTTCGAGGTCGGCGGTAATGTCAAAGTCCTTTCCAACCTTCCGCTTTTTGTTTGCACGACCCTGGTCCCTGGCAATAGGAACGTCCAGATCACTGCTGCTGGCATCTGAGGCGGCATACTGTGGTCTCTTGGCTTCTCCTTTCTTCGTTTTCCCTTTTGCGGGAGTAGATGGACCAAGGACTGACTCTTCCAACTCCCGAGCGGCGTCTTCAGCACCATTTTCTTGTTTATGAAGTCGTTGCGCGGGGGAGAGGTTACCGTCGCGGAAGTCATGTCCGGGGGAGGCATGTGGTAAGGTGGAAAGGAGCTCGTCCTCTACACTTTGAGTTTGAGGTTCGCGCACAGGATGTGGGACAAAGACAGGGATCCTATCGAGGACTGCCGCGTACTGCCCAGATAAAGCATTCATAAGCGCTGCGTTGGATTCCTGGGCACGCGTGTCACGCTTCTCAGTCATGTCTCCGGATGGATCGAGAAGAACTCACAGTAACATTGTTCTCGAAGAATTCCTCGACCAACCTCCTGCGTCTCCGTGTTTCAAGCATGTAATAGCCAATCTCTGTATACCAGATATCCTCGCAGTCACTCAGATCCGAGGAGGCTAGCCGTAGTTCGCTCTCAGTGGGCTCGCGTAGCACCGGCGCCGTCGACTCGGGCTCTGGAGAGTCAATAGGTGGCGACTGAGCACGGACGTGTCTTCCCCGCGGTGGTTGGCGCCGCGAAGCCTGCTCGTGAAACATGATTAGTGGAAATAAGTCGATGCTGTGAGGGTATCAACATACTCGTCGGGTCGACGGTGGACGATAATCGCCATCGTCGTCAGCCCCCCTCTTCCTCTTTTTGTGTACCACATTCTGCTCGTCATTCTTGGCATGCTGATATTCTTGTACAGAGGACGGGGACGCCTCACGTGGAGTTTCCGCGTTGCCATTGCGGGCACGGGAAGGCTGCCTCCAATCAGCCATGTCGTCCCAAGCGCTAGTGTCTTTGTGCGCGCCGGACCGCGAAGCAAATTCGCTGGTGCGGCGCTCAAGCACGGGACTTGATTGTGGCTGGCGAGAGATTGGGGTTCGAGAAGAAGGGGGAAAAGAGGGAGATAAAGAGCGTTCATGTCTGGGAGAGATTATGTTATTAGGCTGTAGGGGGCTGTTGAAGACTTGATGAACGGGAGGAGGCGGAACGGAGGCCGGAACGGGATGATCATTGAGAATCCTGCTGAGTGACATGGGTGGACGAGCAAAGAAGGGGGAGGGCACTGCCGAGCAAAGGTGGGAGCGTGTGCCTCGTGGGACGGTTGTATGCCAACACAGCAAAAGATTGGTAGAATAGGAATCAAGGGTGGGTGATGATACTGAAAAAGGCAAGTATGATGGAGAGGGGGGGAAGAAAGGGAGAAAGGGGAGAGGGGATAGGCAAGTTGTACGACTTGAGGGTACACCAAAGGCAGAGCGAGCGAGGTGCTCAGTGGGCGGTCGTTGACGCGGAGTCGCCGTTCCGTTTTGTTAACATTCAGTCCAGGTCATGTCTCATCGCAAACCGGGTAATTTCCTTTCTCGTCCTCACTCGACCCTCTTTCGGTTAGCCACGTTCGTTGCTCTCTCTACTAGGTCTACTTTTACTCAACCATCATCCGGGTACAGCATCAACTCTGGTCGGACTTTTACATCAAATTCCTCCTCTGATAGATACCCAAGAGCCACCGTCGCCTCCTTCAACGTCGTCCCTTCCTTGTGAGCCTTTTTGGCACACTTGGCGACATCTGACATCACACCTCAGTAATCATAACATGTGCGCAACAATCAATGAGCCTTACTATCGTAGCCAAGGTGACTGTTCAGTATCGTGGCCAGCATGAGCGACTCGTTCAACAACGTGTTGATCCGTTTTTCGTTGGCCACGATCCCCACCACGCAATTCTTCGTGAATGACCGAGAGCCGTCCGCTAAGAGCCGAATACTTTGCAGGACGTTCTTGATGATCACCGGTTTGAATACGTTAAGCTATAGTGTGTCAAAATCAGGTGAACCACTCTTGATGATACTCCTCACCTCAAATTGTCCGTTGGATCCAGCAACGCTAACAACTGTCTGGTTTCCGATGACCTGTGCTGCTACCATCGTCAAAGCCTCGCATTGGGTCGGATTGACCTTGCCAGGCATTATACTGCTCCCAGGTTCATTCTCGGGAAGACTGAGTTCCCCAAGACCGCAACGGGGGCCGGAGCCCAGGTAACGAATGTCGTTCACGATCTTCATCAAGGAGCACGCGACAACATTGAGTGCCCCGTGAGCCTCAACGAGTGCATCATGTGCAGCGAGCGCTTCAAACTGACCAATGACTATATCAGCGACCAGTCCAGAACCCAACAAAGCCGCGGCCCGATAT
>Ga0307510_10003523_pt1 | contig 18261 bp, 11 predicted proteins | sample 12_EM_MG_FD_207224 | JGI IMG/M metagenome (GOLD analysis project Ga0307510, IMG submission 207224) | Populus trichocarpa ectomycorrhiza microbial communities from riparian zone in the Pacific Northwest, United States - 12_EM | ecosystem: Host-associated > Plants > Roots > Unclassified | place...
CGATGGTCGGATAGACCTGCTCGATAACCAGCGCTTCGGCCTGGAGCGGTGGCTGGGCCAACAGAATGGCCGCACCGCCCATCGACGTCCCCGCCACAGCGATACGCTCGTGCGGAAGCCTCTGCCGCAACCACGAAAGTGCTCGCGCGGCGTCGTCGGCTTCCCGATAGCCAAGCGTGATGGCGTCGCCGTCGCTCTCCCCCGCGGACTGGAAATCGATCAACATGACCGAGTAGCCCTGCGAGTACAGCCAGCGTGCCCGCCCCAGCATCGCCGTCCTGTCGGCACGAACGCCATGCAACAACAACACGGCACCCTTCGCCGGCATCCCCGGCACGAACCAGCCGCGGATCGTCCGCCCGCCGGCATCGGTGAACGCGAGTGCCGTAACTGGCAAATCAGGCGGAGGTGCCCCCACCGGCTCGCGCCGCGGGGCTACCAGGAATGCTCCACAGGTCCACGTCGCCTCGCCGCAGGCGAGCAGGCATACCGCGGCGGCCACGATCCACCTGCGTCCCATCTTCCATGCCCCCTGCATGTCGAAGCAGGCAGGATGCGCGCCGGTTCTGGCCATCGTCGGCCGGAAACCTGACCAGGCGCTGGCTTACGCTGGCAGAAAAAACGCCCCCGACGGGGCGTTTTTTTGAATTGACGTCAACTAGAAGCACAGCCAATAAGCTTCGCGTGTGGATGGACACGCTTTGCATGAAGCTGTCAGGTCGCCTCGGTACCCAAGGGCGCATTCGCTTCTTCGCGCTTGAAACGACGGAGCGCCATGGCACCACGCACACCGTTGAGAAAGGCGAACCAAAGGGCTACCGCGACGAATATGCCGACCAGCGCCTTGGGTTGGGTCACCCATTGGTAGACTTTTTCCAGCGAAAAGAAGACCAGGCCCAACCATGCGCTGATGAACGAGTAGCGCCAGATGAAGATGCCGATGATGCCGAAGCACACACCATCGAATATGGCCGCACCTGTGATGCCAAAAGTCTTCGCGGCGTCAGGCGCGGCGAAAAGAATGTAAGCGCCAAGGGCAATGTTGATGGCTGCGACGATCCACGAGGCGGTCGCCCCACCCTTCATCGCCTGTTGCGCATCCGCGCGATTGCCGATGTCCGCGATCCAGCTGCCGCTCTTGAAGCTGCTATGGCGTGCCATGCTTGTTTGTCCCCTATTCCTGAACGCGGACGCGTGCAGCGCCGTCCAGCGCGCCGCCAGGTGGTGTCCGTGTGCCCCCTTGAGCGCCGTCCCCGGCGCCAGCATGGGCAGCTTATGGGTAGTCGCGCGTCGGCGGAAGTACCCGCCGGCCAGGCGGAGAGGGCCAGAGTCATGCAAAAAAAAGGCGCCCCAATGGGACGCCTTTTTTGAATAATGGTCGGGGTGGCGAGATTCGAACTCGCGACCACTACACCCCCAGCGTAGTGCGCTACCAGGCTGCGCTACACCCCGACTAAGAAAGCAATTGTACCAGTTGCGAAGGCCTGGACGGAAGCCGTCAGCGGCGCAGCAGGGTGAGCACTTCTTCCAGTTCCAGGCGTACCTGGCGGACGATCTGGTGCGACATGCTCGACTCCATGCGGGCCTGGGGGCCATCCAGGCGCGCACGCGCACCGGTGATGGTGAAGCCCTCGTCGTACAGCAGCGAGCGGATCTGCCGGATCATGAGCACGTCGTGGCGCTGGTAATAGCGGCGGTTGCCGCGGCGCTTGACCGGATTCAGTGCAGGGAATTCCTGCTCCCAATAACGAAGCACGTGGGGTTTCACGCCACACAATTCGCTGACTTCACCAATGGTGAAATAGCGCTTCGCCGGAATGGCTGGAAGCTCGGTGTTATTCCCTTGGTCCAGCATACCCCTCCACTCTCACCTTGAGTTTCTGCCCTGGACGGAATGTCACCACCCTGCGCGCGGAGATGGGAATCTCCTCGCCGGTCTTGGGGTTCCGCCCGGGACGCTGGTTTTTCTGGCGCAGGTCGAAATTGCCGAATCCGGACAATTTAACCTGCTCCCCCCTTTCAAGCGCTTCGCGGACCACCTCGAAATAGGCGTCTACGAATTCTTTGGCCTCGCGTTTATTGAGGCCCACGTCGAGGAAAAGCCGCTCGGCCATTTCCGCCTTGGTCAGCGCCATTTCATCCTCGCAATCTTGCCTTGCATGTGTTCTCCAACGCCAGTACCGCATCACGTACGCAGGCATCGGCGTCGTCGTCAGTAAGCGTGCGTGAATCGTCCTGCAAAATCAAGCCCATAGCGAGACTTTTGCGTCCAGCCTCCACGCCCTTGCCGACGTAGCGGTCGAACAGCCGTACCTCGCGCAGGGTCGGGCCCAGCGCCGCCCGTACGGCCGCTTCTGCGGCGGCCCAGGCCACGTCCTCGGGCATGTCCACGGCAATATCCCTTCGAACCTGTGGGAATTTACCGACCGGGCTGGCCTTGGGCAGGCGGCGCTGGCCCAAGGCGAGCATGTCCAGTTCGGCCACCAGGATGTCGTCGCCGGCATCGAGCGCCTTGGCGAGCGAGGGATGCAGGCTGCCCAGGAAGCCGGCCGGCTTGCCATCGCGAAGTACCCTGGCCGAACGGCCAGGGTGCAGGAAGGCGGGAAGGCCTGTCGCATCGAAGCTCCAGCGCCCGGGTTCGCCCCCCTGGGCGATCAGGGCTTCGATGTCACCCTTCAAGTCATAAAGGTCGATGGGCCGCGTGGGCACGCCCCATTGTTCGGCGGTGGCCGGGCCACAGGCCACCAGCCCCAGGCGTGGTGTCTCCACGTCGCTGGCATAGGTACGGGCCAGCTCGAACAGACGGATGCGGTCCTGCTGGCGCGCGCGGTTATGCGAAAGCGCCTGCAACAGGCCGGGCAGCAACGAGGGCCGCATCACGGCCAATTCCGCGGACAGGGGATTGGCCAACGCCACGCCCTGCCCGCCCATGCCCCAGCGCTCAAGCAGTTCCCCGTCGACGAAGGCCAGCGTGACCGCTTCGAACCAGCCGCGCGAAGCCAGCTGTCCGCGCACGGCCATGTCGCCCAGGCGTTCTTCCGGATCGGGCACCAGCACCAGCGCGCCGGAGGGGCGATGGGTGGGAATATTGTCGTAGCCGTGGATGCGCGCGACCTCTTCAACCAGGTCTTCCTCGCGCTCGATGTCGAAGCGGCTGGAGGGTGCGGTCACCCGCCAGCCGTCGGTCAGTGATTGAACCTGCATGCCCAGCGCGGTGAGCATGCGCGACACGGCCGCATCGGCCACTTCCAGGCCCAGCAGGCGGTGCAGGCGCGCGCGGCGCAGCACCACGGGCGTGGGCTCGGGGATGTCCTGGAGGTGCTCGGCCACGGTAACCGGGCCGGGCGTACCGCCGGCGATCTGCAGGAGCAGCGCCGTGGCGCGGTCCAGCGCCCGGGCGGGCAAGGCCGCGTCCACGCCGCGCTCGTAGCGGTGCGAGGCATCGGTATGCAGGCCGAGCTTGCGCGCCCGGCCCATGATGGCCGCCGGGGCGAAATGGGCGGACTCCAGGAATACGCTGGTGGTGGTGTCGGTGACGCGCGAGTCGAAGCCACCCATCACGCCGGCGGCGGCGAGGGCCCGGGACTCGTCGGCAATCACCAGGAAGCCGGGGTCGAGCTTTGCCTCGCTGCCGTCGAGGAGCTTCAACGATTCGCCCTCGCGCGCATGGCGCACCACGACGTCGCCGACAAGCTTGTCGTTATCGAAGGCGTGCATCGGCTGGCCCAGTTCGAGCATCACGTAGGCGGTGACGTCGACCACGGCACTGATCGGGCGAATGCCGCCGCGGCGCAGACGCTCGGCCATCCACAGCGGCGTGCGCGCGGAAGGATCGATGCCCGTCACCACGCGGCCGAGGTAACGCGGCGCATCGGCCCCGGCCTCCAGGCGCACCGCACGGCGTGCATCGCCGGTGCCTGCGATTGGCTGCGCCTGCACCGGCTTCACATGGCCGCCGAACAGCGCCGCAACATCATGCGCCAGGCCGTGCACGCTCAGGCAATCAGGGCGGTTCGGGGTGATCTTCAACTCGATGCTGGCATCGGGCAGGCCAAGGTAGCTGGCAAGCGTCTGACCGACCGGCGCATCGGCCGGCAGTTCCAGCAGACCCGAAGCGTCGGCGTCGATGCCCAGCTCCTTCGCCGAGCACAGCATGCCGTTCGATTCCACGCCACGCAGTTTCGCCGCCTTGATGGCGATACCGCCGGGCAGGTTCGCGCCCACCATGGCCAGCGGCACCTTGATGCCGACGCGCGCATTGGGGGCGCCGCAGACGATCTGCAGTGGCTCGGGCAAACCGGCGTCGACGCGGCACACCTGCAGGCGATCGGCCTCGGGGTGTTTTTCCGCCGACACGATGGCGGCCACCACCACGTGGTCCAGGCTCTCGCCCAGTGCCGTGACGTCCTCGACTTCCAGGCCCGCCATGGTCAGCGCATGCACCAGCGCGTCACGATCGACAGGAACGTCGACGACCTCGCGCAGCCAGTTTTCGGAGAATTTCATGCTTCGAATCCTTGACGGCGGATCAGGCGAACTGGCGCAGGAAGCGCAGGTCGTTGTCGAAGAAGGCGCGCAGGTCGCCCACGCCATAACGCAGCATGGCGAAGCGCTCTACTCCCAGGCCAAAGGCGAAGCCGCTGTAGCGCTCCGGATCGATGCCGCAATTGACCAGCACCGTGGGATGCACCATGCCGCAGCCGAGCACCTCCAGCCAGCGGGTGGAACCATCGGCGGCATCCCAACGGATGTCCACTTCGGCCGAGGGCTCGGTGAAGGGGAAATAGCTGGGGCGGAAGCGCATTTCGAAATCGCGCTCGAAGAAGGCCCGCACGAATTCCGCCAGCGTGCCTTTGAGGTCCGCGAAACTGGAGGTTTCATCCACCAGCAGGCCTTCGATCTGGTGGAACATCGGCGAGTGCGTCTGGTCCGAATCGCTGCGGTATACCTTGCCCGGCGCGATCACGCGGATCGGCGGCTGGCGCCCCATCATCGAACGGATCTGCACCGGCGAGGTATGCGTGCGCAGCAATCGGCCGTCCGGGAAATAGAACGTGTCGTGCATGGCGCGCGCCGGGTGATGCGGCGGGAAGTTCAGCGCCTCGAAGTTGTGCCAGTCGTCCTCGATCTCCGGACCATCGGCACGCTGATAGCCGAGCCTGCCGAAGATGTCGGCGATACGCTCGAGCGTACGGGTGATCGGGTGGATGCCGCCGAAATCGGCGCTGCGCCCAGGCAGGGTGACATCCAGCCGCTCCGACGCCAGGCGGCGGTCGAGTTCGGCTGAGTCCAGGGCGTCCTTGCGGGTGGCGATGGCATCGGTGAGCTGCTGCTTGGCGCGGTTGACTTCGGCGCCACGCACCTTGCGCTCATCACCCTGCAACTGGCCCAGGGCCTTCAGCTGGGCGGTGATGCTGCCGTTCTTGCCGAGCAAGGCCACGCGCAGATTCTCCAGCGCATCGAGCGATGCGGCGGTTTCGATCTCGCGCAGGGAGGCGTCGATCTGGTCCATCTTTCTTCCCGACGTAGGTTCTTTGAGGTCCCCGGAAACGAAAAAGGGGAAAGGGCCAGGCCCCTTCCCCTACGTGATCCTTGGTTGAAGGTCACGCCACCATGTAACGGCGTGACCTTGCGTTTTGGATCAAGCAGCCAGGCTGGCCTTGGCCTTCTCCGCGATCGCACCAAAAGCCTTGATGTCGTGCACGGCCAGGTCGGCGAGGACCTTGCGGTCGACTTCGATCTGGGCCTTGGACAGGCCATTGATGAGGCGGCTGTAGGACAGGCCGAACTGACGGGCTGCTGCATTGATACGGACGATCCACAGCGCGCGGAACTGACGCTTGCGCTGCTTGCGGCCGATGTACGCGTACTGGCCAGCCTTGATGACGGCCTGGTTGGCTACGCGGAAGACCTTGCGGCGGGCGTTGTAATAGCCCTTGGCACGGCCGATGATTTTCTTGTGACGACGACGGGCGGTAACACCGCGCTTAACACGAGCCATGGTTCAACCCTCCCTTAGAGATACGGCAACATGCGAGCTACACCCTTGGTGTCGCAAGCTTTGACGTGGTTGGGAGCGCGCAGGCCGCGCTTACGCTTGGTCGACTTCTTGGTCAGGATGTGTGACTTGAAGGCGTGACCGCACTTGAACTTGCCCGAGGCGGTTTTGCTAAAACGCTTAGCGGCCGCTCGGTTGGTCTTGATCTTGGGCATGGGAATGCTCCGTATTCAATGGTTGACTGATCCGGCGGCTGGGCCTTGCGGCCAGCGCTTTCCTTCCTGCCGGGGACGGTGCTCACCCCTATCCAGAGGGGGTGAACCGGCGAGTTTACAGTAAGTTGCGGGCGGTTTGCCAGCCCTGGCTGCCCCCATACACAAAACGGCGGCCCCTGGGCCGCCGTTCCTGCCTGCCCAAGGCCCCATGGGGGGCCGTGGAAGGGTCAGACCTTCTTCTTCGGGCCGATCATCATCACCATCTGACGCCCTTCCAGGCGTGGGAACTGCTCGACGGTGCCGTTCTCGCCGACATCTTCCTGGATCTTGCGGGCCAGGTTCTGGCCGAGGTCCTGGTGGGACATCTCGCGGCCACGGAAGCGGATGGTGACCTTGACCTTGTCGCCTTCCTCGAGGAATCGCAGCATGTTCCGCATCTTGATCTGGTAGTCGCCCACGTCCGTTACCGGGCGGAACTTCACTTCCTTGATCTCGACCTGCTTCTGCTTCTTCTTGGCAGCCTGGGCTTTCTTCTGCGCTTCGAACTTGAATTTGCCGAAATCCATGATGCGGCAGACCGGGGGGTCGCCGTTGGGCTGGATTTCGACCAGGTCCATGCCGGCTTCGTCGGCCAGGCGTTGGGCATCGGGTGTAGCCAGGATACCCAGCTGTTCGCCTTCGACGCCCAGCACGCGGACGCGCGGTACGCGGATCTCGTTGTTCTTGCGATTGCCCTTGTTATCGGTCGTAGCGATACCGCTATCCTCCAGGAGATTTCAAAAAGAACCGGACACGCGCCTTAGCGGCGTGTCTCGGCTTCCAGCCGGGCAATGAAGTCGGCCAGCGGCATGCTGCCCAGATCCTCACCTCCGCGACTACGCACGGAGACAGACCCCGTTTCTTTCTCGCGGTCACCGACCACGATCAGATAGGGAACCTTCTGCAGCGCATGCTCGCGGATTTTATATCCGACCTTTTCGTTGCGCAAATCCGCTTCCACGCGGAAGCCTTTGCCGACAAGGGTTTGCGTAACCTCGCGGACGTAGTCAGCCTGCGCGTCGGTAATGGAGAAGACTACACCCTGGACGGGTGCCAGCCACGCCGGAAGATTGCCGGCATGGTGTTCGATCAGGATGCCGATGAACCGCTCCATCGAACCGACGATCGCCCGGTGCAACATAACTGGATGTTTTCGCTGGGAATGTTCATCCACATATTCGGCACCCAGGCGCTCGGGCATCATGAAATCGACCTGCATGGTACCCACCTGCCAGCCGCGGCCGATGGAATCGCGCATGTGGTATTCGATCTTCGGACCGTAGAAAGCGCCCTCGCCGGGGAGTTCTTCCCAGGCCACACCCGCTGCCGCCAGGGCCGCCCGCAGGGCGTCCTCGGCACGGTCCCAGGTGGCGTCGTCGCCCAGGCGCTTCTCCGGCCGAAGGGCGATTTTCAGCCCGATGTCCTGGAATCCGAAGTCGGCATACACCTTCATCGCCTGCAGGTGGAAGGCTTTGACCTCGGCTTCGATCTGCTCCGACGTACAGAAGATATGGCCGTCGTCCTGCGTGAAGGCGCGCACGCGCATGATGCCGTGCAGCGCGCCGGAGGGCTCGTTGCGATGGCAGCCGCCGAACTCGCCGTAGCGGATGGGCAGGTCGCGGTAGCTCTTAAGATCGGTGTTGTAGATCTGCACGTGGCCCGGGCAGTTCATCGGCTTCAGCGCATAGGTGCGCTTCTCCGATTCGGTGAAGAACATGTTCTCGGCATAGTTGTCCCAGTGGCCGGATTTCTTCCACAAGGAAACGTCCATGATCTGCGGGCCACGCACCTCCTTGTAGCCACTGTCGCGGTAGACACGGCGCACGTACTGTTCCACCGCCTGCCAGATGGCCCAGCCCTTCGGGTGCCAGAAGATCATGCCCGGCGCTTCTTCCTGCATATGGAAGAGATCCAGCTGCTTGCCGATGCGGCGGTGATCGCGTTTCTCGGCTTCTTCGAGCTGGAACAGGTAGGCCTTGAGCTCCTTGTCGTTGAGCCAGGAGGTACCGTAGATGCGCGTGAGCATCTGGTTGTTCGAGTCGCCGCGCCAGTAGGCGCCGGCCACCTTCATCAGCTTGAATGCACGCAGCTTGCCGGTATTGGGCACGTGCGGGCCGCGGCAGAGGTCGGTGAACTCACCCTGCGAATACAGCGACAGTTCCTCGTTGGCGGGGATCGATTCGATGATCTCCGCCTTGTATTCCTCGCCGATGCCGCGGAAGAAGGCCACGGCTTCGTCGCGTGACTTCACCGAGCGGGTAACCGGCAGCGCCTCGGCGACGATCTTCGTCATCTCCGCTTCGATCTTCTCCAGGTCGTCCGGGGTGAAGGGGCGTTCGTAGGCGAAGTCGTAATAAAAGCCGTTGTCGATCACCGGGCCGATGGTGACCTGCGCGCCGGGATACAGGCGCTGCACGGCCTGCGCCAGCAGGTGCGCCGTGGAGTGGCGAAGGATCTCCAAGGCCTCGGGGCTTTTCTCGGTAACGATCTCAAGCTTCGCGTCGTGATCGACCAGGAAGCTGGCATCGACCAGGCGGCCGTCGACCTTGCCGGCAAGCGTGGCCTTGGCGAGCCCCGCGCCAATGGAGGCGGCGACGTCCTGGACGGTGACGGGGTGGTCGAAAGGACGCTGGCTGCCGTCGGGGAGGGTGATCTGGACCATGGGTGTGTTCTTCTTGGATCTAAGGCATAAAAAAAGAGCGCCTGGCGCCCTTTGCGTTCAAGACACTCGAGGAGGCGTGGCGAATACTTAGCGTTGGAAGCTCGTAGTTTGCATGTCGCACGCTCGGCCAGCGTTGCCGCGGCCACCTCTTTGAAGAAAAGTTCTCGCGCGAAAGCTAAGTCAGTGTTGACATATTGTCAATGGAAAACGGCTGGTCACGGCTTGGTCACATCAAGGCAAGTGCTTGCCTGCAAAGCCTGAATATGGGGTTGTCCACAGGTTTGCCCAAGGGGAGTCCACAATCGATGTGGATAACCTTAGGTGAAGTGGCCGCGGAGCCCCGAAGCGCGCCGGGTTCGCCGCTGTACGGCGGCATCGACGATGTCGGGGGCGGCAAGCAAGGTGAACCATTCGCGTGCACGGGTGACCCCGGTGTAAAGAAGCTCACGCGTCAGCACGGGCGAGGCGACCTCCGGCAAGACTAATCCCGTGTGGGCAAATTCCGACCCCTGTGATTTGTGCACCGTCATCGCGAATACGGTCTGCACACCCGACAGACGGCTGGGCGTGACGAAACGGATGCGCTCGCCCACGCGGAAGGCCACGCGCACCGGGTGCCCGCCTTCGCCATCGGGCACCTCCAGGCATACGCCGACATCGCCGTTCATCAAGCCAAGGCTGTAGTCGTTGCGGTTGACCAGCACCGGCCGCCCTTCGAAGAACCCGTGGATGGCGGAAACCAGGCCCAGATCGCGCAGGCGGACGGCGATGGCCTCGTTGAGCGCATCCACGCCCGCCGGGCCCTGGCGCAAGGCGCAAAGCAACTGGAAGCGGCCGAAGGCGTCCAGTACGGCGCCAGCCCACGTTTCCGGTTCCGCGTCGTCGCGACGGGCATGCAACAACTCAAGGTATGCACGATAGCCCGGCGCGCCGTTGGGCAAGCCATCCACGGCAAGATCAACTGCCGCTGATGGCGGCATCAGGACGATGTCTCGCCCCTGCCCGTCCAGTGCACGCCGTACCGCGGCGGTCGATCCCTGGTTGACCGCGCGCGCCAGGCCGCCGATGCCGCTATCGCCGGCAAAACGGTGACTGTGGCGCAGCATCACTACATGCTGGTCCAGGGGACGTGCATCGTCCCGGACCGCGTCGTCGACATCGACATCGGCGCCGGTGGCTTCGCGCAGCCACGCCGCCGTGCCGAGATCGTAGTGGGCGTCCTCGGCGCGCTCGCAAAGGTCGCCAAGCACCGCGCCGGCTTCCACGGAGGAAAGCTGGTCCTTGTCGCCCAGCAATACCAGCCGGGCCTCAGCCGGCAACGCATCGAGCACGGCCGCCATCATCTCAAGGTCCACCATCGACGCTTCATCGATCACCAGCACGTCCACGTGCAGGGGGTTGTCGCGATGATGCGTGAACCTGCGGGTATCGCCACGGCTTCCCAGCAGGCGGTGCAAGGTGGTGACGTCCGGCGGGATCGCAGCGCGCGTGGCATCGTCCAGGGGAAGCATGTTTACCTGGGCGGCAATCGATTCATTCAACCGCGCGGCGGCCTTGCCGGTAGGAGCCGCCAGTCGGATTCGCAGGCGCGGCGCACCGCTGGATAACCTGCGTGATTGCAGCAACCCCAAGAGCTTCACCACGGTGGTGGTCTTGCCAGTGCCCGGACCTCCGGTGATCACGCAGAAACGGGAACGCGCGGCGAGCGCGCAGGCGATCTTTTGCCAGTCTGCCGTGCCTGCGTCGCCAGGCTGTACGGCAAAAAGGCGATTGAGGTCACCGACAAGGCCGGCAGCGGGTGTTTCATCGCCTTCAAGCCGGTCCGCGATGCCTTCGGCCACATGCTGTTCGTATCGCCAGTAGCGCCGAAGGTAAAGGCGCCCACCCTCGAGCACCATGGGCGATGACATCTGTTTCGCGTCCTGGCCCACCAGCACGGAAGCCTTCAACGCTTCAAGCCACTCCGCCGGCTCCGGCCTCACCGGCAACGCCAGGGCCCGGTCGTGATCCATGGCCAGATCACCCAGCAGGTCTTCGACGTCCACGCCGATATGGCCATTACCCAACTCGAAGCTCGCCAGCGCACCGGCGGCGATCACCCTGTCGTCGGCCGCGGCGTCAAGCGAACGCAGGAAAAGGGCAAAGGCGCGATCGAGGGCGCGCAAGTGGCCCTGTGCCATCGCGGCATCGAGCCACACCTGGATCCGGTCGGCACTCATGCGGCTACCCCGCGGAAAAGCGCATCCATCGCCTGGATCAGTTCACGCGGCGGCCGCTCGGCATGCACGCCATGGCCCTGCCCGTCGATACCGCGCAGGTACAGGTAAACCGCGCCGCCCATATGGCGATCGTAGTCGTAGTCGCGGCCCATGCGCGCGAGCAACTGGCGGTGCAACGCCAAGACGTAAATGGCGTACTGCAGGTCGTAGCGGGAATGTGCAATGGAATCGCGCATGGCCTGGGGGTTGTAATCGCCCAGGTGGCCGCCGAGCCAGTTGGATTTGTAATCGGCCACGTACCAGCGGCCTTCGTGTTCGAAGGTAAGGTCGATGAAGCCCTTGAACATCCCGTTGATGGTTTCCGCCTGCAAGGCAGGGCGCGGCATGCCGTCCAGGGTGTGCCTGCGCACCAGGGTATCGAGCGCCAGCGTATCCACGCCATCGGCGGCAAACCAGAATTCAAGTTCCGCGCGGTAGGCGCCGTCAGCCAGCGACGCCAGCGCTACCGAGCTTCCATCAGGCAGCGCAAGCGGCAGGGCCAGCAGTTGCGGGAGTCCCTTGGCGAGCGGTTCGATCAGATGTGGCCAATGGCGTCGCTGGCAACGGCGGGCGATGGCATCGCGCAAACCGGAAGCGTCTTCGAGCACAGCCGCAAAGCCCTGCTCGGCCATCCATTCGAAGAGATCGTGCAGGAAGGTGCCGGCTTCCGCGCCACGCGGGAAACCCGGCAGCAGCGTGCTGTCGGCCACGGGACCTTCCTGGGTATCGACCGCGACATATTCGGCCACGACGTCTTCGCGCGCCGTGTCGGGCACCGGCATCGCATGGCCTTCTTCGTCGTGGCGCAGCGCACTGTAGCTGGCGATCCACCAGCGCGGCGTGCGCGGTGCAAGGTCGTTGCGCGCCGGGCCGAGGGTTTCCGGGGCCCGGCCGTTGGCCAGCAGGACATGCCCGGACGCATCGGCCTGCCGCAGCGCGATGGCTTCACTCGACGCCGCCAGTGCTTCCAGTGCGTGGCGGAACTGCCCTGCGTCCATTTCCTCTCCGCCGGAGAGCAGGTAGCCCAACGCTCCCTGGTGCACATGGGGTTTCTTCGCCCGGGCATGGGCGCAGATCGGCGACACACCCAGCCAGCAGTAGTGGCGCGCACGGGTGACGGCGACATACAGCAGCCGCAAATCTTCCTGCAGCCGGGCACGGTCGGTGAGCTCCTGCGCCAACGCGACGGCGCCACCTGCGCCGTCGGCGGATTTGGCTATCAGCTCCACCACGGGGCCTTGCTCGCCCTGGAACCGGTACCCGCCCGGGCCGCCCTGCGCCGCCTTGAACGAACAGGCGAAGGGCACGTAGACCAGCGGGTATTCCAGGCCTTTGGATTTGTGGATCGTAATCACGCGCACGAGGTCCGCGTCGCTCTCCAGGCGCACGATGTGCTCGTCGGCACCGGAGGGCAGCGTGTCGGCGATCTCATCGCCCAGCCAGCGAATCAGGGCCTGCTCGCCGTCGAGGTTGGATGCTGCTTCCTGCAGCAGCTCGGCCAGGTGAAGAACGTTGGTGAGCGCACGCTCGCCACCGTCCATGGCCAGCAACCGCGAAGGAAGGTCGAACATGTGCAGCAGGCGCTGCACCATCGCCAGAACGCCCTGTCGCCGCCAAAGTTCGCGCAGCTGAAGGAACTGGCGGCCACGGGTTTCCCAGTGGCGTTCGTCTGTGTTCAGGCGATCGATATCCTGCAACGGCAGCGACAGTGTGGCGGTGGCCAGCGCCGCGCGCATGCGCCGGTCGACCGTGGGTTCGGCGCAGCCGCGCAGCCATAGCAGCACGTCGGCGGCCTCCGGGCTGTCAAACACCGAATCGCGGTCGGATAGATAAACATTGCGCACGCGCCGCGAGCGCAGCGCCGCACGCACCTGTTCCGCCTCGCTGCGGCTACGCACCAGCACGGCGATATCGCGCGGTGCCAGCGTGCTGCCACCTTCGAAGCCACAGCGGCCCTGCGTGGCCAACGCCAATAGCCGGGCTATCTCGTCCGCGCAGGCCGCCGCCATGACACTGCGATAGCGCCGAGCCGCGACCGCGCCGTCGCCGTCGTCGAGCAGCACCAGTTGCATGGGTGCCGGGACGGTGCCATCGATGGAAAAAACGTCGGCGCGGCCGCGCGCCTGCACCGGCACGAAGGGCAACCGGCTCGCACCGAAGGCGAATGCGCCTTGCGCATGGGCTTGCCCACGATGGAATAGCGCGTTCACCGCAGCCACCATGCCGTGGGTGGATCGATAGTTGGTGTCCAGGCTGAAGGAGGGGCGTTCCGCGTCGTCGCGCGCACCCAGGTAGGTATGGATGTCCGCACCGCGGAAGGCGTAGATCGCCTGCTTCGGGTCGCCGATCAGCAATAGGCCGGCCTGGGGCGACGCGGCGTAGATCGTGCGGAAAATGCGGTACTGCAGTGCATCGGTATCCTGGAATTCATCGATCATCGCCAGCGGATACTGCGCGGCGATGGTCGCGGCCAGCGTTGCGGCGCCCGGGCCCGCCAGCGCGGCATCCAATCGCAGCAGCAGGTCGTCGTAACCCATCTGCGCCCGCCTGCGCTTTTGTTCATCGAAGCGGCGGCTGACCCAGGCCAGGGCATGGGCGAGGATGGCATGGCGAAGCACGGGCGCGGCCTGGGCATCGGCCAGCATCCGCTCAACGGCCTCGAATGCGGAATGCGCGGGCGTCACCTTGCCCTTGTTGGTCCCCGCCGTGAGCTTCGCCTGCGTGAAGCGGCTGAAATTCGGCGCCACGGCCGCGCCCGCCGCCCAGGCGTGCATGTCGGCAAGATCGGCTTCGGTGGTGGTGCGCCTGAACGAATTGCCGTTCAGATGTTTCTCGTCGATCGCCCCGAGCAGCATGGCCTCGACGTCGCCGGCCGCGCTCAACCACAGCGTGCGCACATCGTGCTCAAGGCGCTCATGCCGTTGCCGCCAGCTGCCGTAGTCGCCGAAGACGTCATCGAGGGCATCCATCGGCACGAGCGTTTCGCCGTTGACCTGCAACACGGCATCCCCACGCGACAGGAGGGGGCGCAATTGGCGCATCAGCGCATCAGGGCCGCGGAATTCGTCAAGCACCCCAGCCAGCGCTTCCCGCGGCAAGGGGTAAAAAGTGCTTCGCCAATAGTCACGGACACATTCGGCGAACAGCTCGCCATCCTGCGGTTCCAAGGTCTGCTCGAACGGGTGCCCGCTGCCGAACGCATGCTGCAACAGCATGCGCTGGCTCCAGCCATGGATGGTAAACACTGCCGCTTCATCCATCCACTCGGCGGCAAGCTCGAGCCGACGGGCATGCTGAGCGTGCCGCTGCGCAGGCTCCGCCGCCAGCAACGCCCGCAGGAAAGAGTCGTCGGGCGCCTGTCCGCGGAATGCCAGCGCCGCTTCCACCAGCCGCTCGCGAATGCGGTTACGCAACTCCTGGGTGGCGGCCTCGGTGAAGGTCACCACCAGGATTTGCGGCGGGGTCAACGGCGCCTGCAAGCCAAGGCCAAGCACCGCGCGCACGTAGAGCGCGGCGATGGTGAATGTCTTGCCGGTGCCGGCGCTGGCCTCGATCAGGCGCATGCCCGTCAGCGGCATGGCCAGCGGATCGAGCGGGACGATATCCGTCACGAGTCGCCCTCCTCGCGAAAGCCCCGGTACAACGCGCGATACGGCTTCAGGTGGTCGCGGAAACCCGCCGCAAGCAGGCGGTCGAAATCCGGGTAGGCGCGCATCAGGTAAGGATCGCCCGAACTCTCCCCGAGTGCGAAGTCGCCTTCGCCGTCGTAGCACCGGCGAGCAGCGTCCAGCCCAGCCTCTTCATTTTCCTGCAGCACGAAAGCGAAAGCCGTCTTCGCCGCCACGGGAAGCGGGCGAAGCATGCCCTCGCGCAACGATTGCGCAAGTTCCGCGAGCAACGCGGCAGCGCGGGGCCCGGGCATCGGATCGAATGCCACCGTGACATCGCCACCGACCACGATGGATGTGAGTGGACACCCGGCCGCATGCGCCAGCAAGTGAATGATCCAGGGGCCGACCAGGCGATCGGCGGCAAGGTCTTTATCGCGCCGCAGGGCCGATGGCGTCGCGGTGACCAGGCCCATGGCACCGGCGTCGTCGCGGTGAATTCCTGATAGCCAGTCCTCGATGCGAAGGTCGCCGAAGTCCAGTTGCACCTCGAGCTTGGGCACCGGATGCGGAAAGCGCGCCGCATGCCGCGCGTGACGCACCAGCGTGGACCGGGCCGCAGCGGTGAGTTCGGCAAGCACGGGCTCGGCCAGGCCCGCCATCGGCAGCCTCCCGCTACGGCGCAAGCGCTCGCCTTCATCGGCAAGTGCCCGGTCCAGGTCTTCGCCTGGTTGTCCTGCCCCGGCGCGCATCAGCCCCTCGACCAGCTGGTAGCGTTGCAGTGCGTCCGGCACGAAGGGTTCGAGGTCGTCATGGCCTGCATCGTCGACGTCGAAGTACACGCCCAGGCGCATGTTGAAAAATGCCCGCACCGGATACCGCAGGAAGGCGCGCAGCTGGGCCGGCCCAATGGCTGTCTCGGGCCGCCACGGCGCCAGGTCCGGCGAATCATTGGCAGCCTGCGCCGGTTCATGCGCACGGCGCCATTCCCCGGCGTAGGTGAACAATCGAACGTCGCGCGTTGCGTCGGTGGCGAAATAGCGCTCACTGAACGGCTGCAGCGGATGCACCACGGTGATCTGGTCTAGCAGGTCGCTGCCCTGTCCTTTCCACCCTGCTGCAAGATAATCGCGCAGTTGCCCCACCAGCACCGATGGCGGCCGCTCGCTGTTGTCGCGCACGTGACGGCCGACCCAGCTGATATGCAGCGCCTCGCGCGCCGACAGCAGCGCTTCGAGGAACAGGTAGCGATCGTCTTCGCGGCGGGACCGATCACCCGGACGCCAGCCACCGGGCAATGCCATCAGGTCGAAGTCCATCGGCGGCCGCGCACGCGGATAGGCGCCATCGTTCATGCCGAGCATGCACACCGCGCGGAACGGAATGGCGCGCATCGGCATCAGCGTGCCGAAACTCACCGCACCGCCCATGAAGCGCTGCGACAGCTCGCCACGATCGAAACCGTCAAGCCACGCTTCGGCCACGATCGCCACGGGCAACGGTTCGTCGACGGCAGCTTCGGCGCAGGCGTCTTCCCATTGCTCGAGAACTTCCCCCAGCCGTTCCAGGCGAGTGGTGTCCGCGGCATCGGACCGGTCGAAGAAAAGCTGCAGGAGGCGGCGCAGGCGCACGCCCCACTCAATGGGCGTTGCCGGATCGCGAAGGAATAGCCATGCCTCTTCCAGGGCTGCCAGAAGGTCGGCCAGGGGACCGACCAATGCCGCATCCAGCCCCGCGACTTCGTCGTAAGGCTCGATGCCGTCCAGCGGTTCGCCCTCGCCCACGGCATAGCCCAGCAGCATGCGCCGCAAACCGAAGCGCCAGCTGTTCTGTTCCAGCGGTGGCAAACCGATCCAGGCCCGCTGGCCCCCATGCAGGCCCCAGCGCACACCGGCGCCTTCGATCCAGCGACGCAAGGTGGGCAGGTCGTCGTCGGCCAGGCCGAAGCGGCGGCGCACGGCGGGTACATCGATGAGATCGAGCAGCTCGCTGACCGCGAAGCGCGACTGGTCGAGGCCCAGAAGGTGCTCCAGCGCCATCACCAGCGGAACACTGCCACGCGCCTGGCGGTCGGCTACGGTGAACGGGATGAAGCGCGGATCGTCAACATCGATGCGCCCGAACACTGCTTCGATGTATGGCGCATAGGTGCCGATGTCCGGCACCATCACGATCACATCGCGCGGTTGCAGCGGGGCACCGCGCGCCGCGGCAGTGGCAAAACGTGCAAGCAGAGCATCGTGCAGTATCTCCACTTCCCGCAACGGGCCATGCGCCACATGGAACATGATCGAATCGTCATCGGTGCGCCATTGAAGCTGTGCACCGGGCGCCGGCAACGGATCGAGGTTGAAGATCGCCTGCTGTACCGATGCCAGCAGATGGCCCCGGCCAGGGTCGGTAAAAAGATCGACCCGCTGTTCCCACGCCGTGAAACGTGCACGGTAGCTCTCCACCTGGTCGAAGGCGTCGAGCATGCGGATGTAGTCGCGGCCTTGCTTGCCCCAGGCGGCCAGCAACGGATTGGCATGCAGGTGCATGTCCTCGAGCCCGGGAGCCTCAGGTGCGCCAGGCTTGGCGGCCTGGCGCCGTTGCGCGGCACGCAATAGCTCGCGGTCTTCCACGATATCCGCCCAGTAATGCCGGCACGGGTTCATCACCACCAGCAATACCTGGCAGTGCCCGCTAAGCGCGGCCAGCGCCTCGAGTGTCTGCTGAGGCAGTGACGACATGCCGAACACCACGATCCGCCGCGGCAAGCGCGGGAACTGCGCACCGGGCGCCATCGCCGCCCGCATGAAGCGCGCATGCACGGCAGCGCGGTGGCCATCGCGCTGCGCCGGATCCACATCGGCCAACACCGCCCGCCAAAGCTCCGCTTGCCATTGCTGGCCATCCGGGAGCGCCCGCTGCGTGCCACGCAGGTCGTCGCCAAGCACATCACGCCCGGCGGCCCAGTCGTCGAGCCAGTTGGCGCGATACACCTGGTACTGGTCGAAGAGATCGGCGAGTCGGCAGGCCAGCTGGTAGCGCTTGCGGGTGTCTTCATCATCGCCCAGGTAACGGCGCAGCGGCGCGAAGGCCTCGCGCTCGAGCTGGGCCGGCAACAGGCGCAGCAGACGCCAGGAAAGGCGTGATTCGTCGAAGGGCGACTCCGCCGGCACGGCACCGGGCCCAAGCACCGCGCGATAGGCCGACCACAGGAACCGCCCCGGCAGCTGCACGTTCACTGCCGCGCTGATGCCCAAGCCCCCATCGGCCCGGTCGCGTGCCAGCGCCATCTTGAACCACTGCGCGATGCCGTTGCTCTGCACCAGCACCGTTTCGTCTTCCAGCGGCCCGAGAGGCTCGCGTTGCAGCCACGCGGAGAGCACGTCGCGCAGTTCTTCCAGGCGATTGCCGTGCAGCACCATGAAGCCGGGCACGATCTGGGTGGTCCGCAGGTTCAATCCCTTTGCCTCCGCTGCCCGGGTGAAGTCAC
>Ga0307510_10003524_pt1 | contig 18257 bp, 11 predicted proteins | sample 12_EM_MG_FD_207224 | JGI IMG/M metagenome (GOLD analysis project Ga0307510, IMG submission 207224) | Populus trichocarpa ectomycorrhiza microbial communities from riparian zone in the Pacific Northwest, United States - 12_EM | ecosystem: Host-associated > Plants > Roots > Unclassified | place...
GCTAAATGAGGTTTGGCGTGGAAGGAGGTTGCGCTCATCTTGTTTACCTAACCCTGGAATCTCCACAACGGCTCGGGAGTCACCGCCACTCGGGACTTTCTAAGCTTAAATATGCCAAGTTGTCTTAGCCTAACTGAGGTGGTGTGAGGCTATTATAAGACAAATTTTTTATCCAGACAGTTGCATTTACTCGAGCGGGTTTCTGGGCCCAACGCTACTGACAGGTGTCAGAGCCAGTTGGCTGGGCTCACACAACATCTCTGCTGGTAATGTGTCCTCGGGAGAGACCCCTATGCAGAGGCCATGAGCTTGGTTCCGGTCGTGATTCGTTGGAGACTGCCGTGTCCACGCGGAAATGACACAGTCGGTCGAATCGGAGATTGAAAGTTATTCTGTATTACAGGTATGTGCGCAGGAGTGTTTTATGAAGAGCTTCTGATGATCGCTACCGTGGTATTTTACAATAAAATTGGGAGAAAATAAAAGTAAAAATACCGGCTGTGTCGCTAAATGAAGGGAGAGATGGTTGCTCCGGAAGGAATAGGCTCGCCAATCCGAATCAAAGGAATATATTCGAATCATCTCATATAACGCGATTTGGCTGTCTGATGTTTATTCATTCCCGTTTTAAAAGGAAAGACAAGTTTAATATATTCCATGGCATAGCAAGCGCCCGTCGCAGCAGGCCATCTACCCAAATGCTAGCCACTATTGCAATCTCGACCGGGGCCCAACCAATTGCATCGCCTAAACTCACATGTGGCTGGCTATGGCTATGCCGTGGAGTACGTTAGTTATGGGATGAAATATTTTCATTTTTCAAGTTGGCATTGTGGGGCCGACATAAGCGTCGCGGCCCCATGGTTACTGGCATTACCGACACCACTCACTTCCTGTTACTGCAGGGATGGTGTTCGCGTTTGGTGCCCGAAAGGTAGCACTGTGTTTTCTCGGAAGCCTCATGGCTCTGTTTGCAGGGCTCGGCACAGGCTTCTGTTCCTAGAAGGTAAGGTGCAATATTTTCGGGTGGACGTAACTATGTCGGCGTTTCTGGCGGCCCGGCTGTTGCTTCTGTCTATAGTTTCAAGAATGACTATCAAGCAGCACTCCGCCGGGCTCTCAGAAACCAGCTCACAGGATGACCTTCAGGGGTTCTAGAGTGTAGGTCGCTCCTCTGTTGATACTTCCTTATGTCAATTAGTTAACTCATTTAATCACATTCTAAACTGCCCTCGTAATAGATTAGTGGGGTAGAGTTCTACTCTTGCAGTTCACATATTGAGAACCCTCCTGCTATCAATCCTCTGGATACAGTACGATTGGATGAAGGTAGGTATCTTTCTATTCAACTCACGCATCCCGGGGCTAGAGAAGATCGTGCTCTCAGAGTTGAGATGCCCTATTGGACGCCACGAATAAAGCCTCGGTTTGTTTCGGATCGACAACAACGTATATAATCTATTGCTAAGTTAGTTTTTCTGCTAGAGTAGTCCCACGCCATCCCGTAATCTCGATTCCCCTCCACAGGGACTATTTGAGCGAATGATATTTTGTGATCCCCAGGAGGGATCTCATCTGCAGGCCGGAGGCAATTCGCGAAATGTGAAAAATTTTCAGAACATTTGATTGCCGCGGCACCCGAAGAACCATTGATCAGTAATGCTGTATCTTCATAGAAGAGGTCTGTGCATAATGCTGATTGGACTTGTTGAATGGGTACTTACGTGGGATCATTTTGTATGGTGGAGGGAACAGGGGCATTTCCAATGATATGGGAGAGTATTCGACGTTTTTGTAGCCTTCGGAGCGAAGGTTACGTGGTCGTGGGCCAAGGTTCCGGTTGTTCCCGCGAAGCCAGGTGTCCACGATGCCACCAATCTTACCATAACTGGATCACTTATTTTTTCATGTTCTGCAGGGTTCGGAATTCCGCAGTAGTTGGTCAGGATTGTGCAAAGGCTTTGTGGCATGTGAGAAGGGCGGCCCGTGGCGGCGCGTGTTGCACCTGCTCAGGTGTAAGGAAGTTCCAGCTATCTAAACCCCTGTGAGTCCTGCAGTGTCAGGAAATATGCATACTGGATCCGCTGGCATGCTGAAGGGGTGGGGGCCCAGGAGTCTTCACAGATACTCACTCGATTAAATACTCGTTGAAGCTGGATAGCTGGGGCGGACTACCGTATGATGAGAATTGGAATAATTGAGAATTAAGCTAGGACGTCTAGAATCCCCCCCTTTGGATTAAGGGGGGGAATATAGTGAAAAGGATCCTTTAGCCCTCAGCTGAGACAATAGACCTTACTAGGAGGGGCAAGTCCAACGTCAAAGTGACGTTCTCAACTATTCTAGTTTTTATAGTAGTACTGTAGAATGGGATGACCTGAGAAGGAGGGCGAAACTCAAGACCCGTCCGGGGGTAGTCTTATTAGCAAGACTCTCGAACTAACTGATGAAGGAGGCTAGGGGTATTGTGGATAGATGATGTTTGAGGTTATTGAGAGATATTGGTGAGAATTGTGTTGTGTATATTGGATTGAAGGTAGGTGGGAGTCACCATCGCTCACTCGGTATTGTGCGTGGACAAAATGTTGTTTGTTGGTTGCGGAGGTAATGATTTACCGTGAGGATTTTACGCAGTGGACTAAAACCGCTTAGGTGGAAATGAGAATCATGATTGATTGATGTCAACTTGGTGGAAGGAAAGACTTGAGGAAAGTTGTGTTTTTGGAAGAAAGGTGTGTTGTGAGAAAAGGTAAGAAGGAAAGAAAAACAAGTGGGGTGAAAACATTTTCAGAGCTTGCGCGTCCTTTGGCTAGTGCGTACGTATGCCTCTGCGGCCACAGAGAGCGGGCACATCCCACCAAGTGCGGCTATCAACTGCTATTTCCAACACAAAATTAACCTATCAACGATGCTCATAATTTTCTCGGTGATGTTGTCAACCTGCTCAATTCAACAACCCCAACTTAACTAAGAAAAATAAGTAAAAATGATTTAAATACATGGCAGTATTCAGTACTTGTATACCATCTATCAGCCTTAATAAAAAAAAGGGAAAGTATTATGGGCTGCCTGTTAAGTGGTAATGATTTTTGTGGGTCCGGAAGGGATAGGTTGCCACGCTCATCGGGGTGATCGGTTAATTTGTCCACGCATAATAACAAGATGGAACAGGGTGTTGAAAATATTGTCATTGTCTCCCATTGTCCGCAAACAATCGCTTCGTAACATGTGTTTCTTTCCTATATCATTCGTTTGTGTTGGGTTGCATCCACCTCCGTGCCTGCCCCCCGGCGGTGATACCGCGGGGGGTCAAAAAAACGCGAACTCCTTCGGGTATCAACTGAGTACTGAAAAGAAGAAATTTCACCGTTTAGTTTCTACTTGATGGAAGCGGAGAAGTATGTGGAAACAACTGTCACTCTCAAAGAACACCCCAGTAGAAAGAAAATCACACAAGTCACAATCAATCTCAATCCACTAAGCTATCTCGCAAAATCAAACTCACAAACAGCACAAAACAGAAAATTCCCGACTCAAAGAAAGCCCAACCCAGCAGGTTGTCCGACTACTAATTAAGTACGGGTCCAATTTTCCTTCCTCCAAACACACGATCCTCGTTGCCGCTTTCCTTGCTACAAAGGTCGTGTGTGGTCGTCGTCCGTGGTGTGTAGGGAGAGAAGGAAGCGAAGCGTGAGAGAAGAAAACCTAACTTACATAGCAGCCCGTGTCCGCCAAGCCTAGGCAACCACCACCCCACGATCGTGACTAACTATCTATTCAGTATGAGTTAATTACAGATAAGCTACATAACAGCAAGTTAAGAAAGTCAAGTTTAAGCCCTAACAGTACTGTACCCCAGCTGGAAAATCGGTGAAAGTTTCCTTCGGTCGCAACCAAACCTTTCATCATAACCAAACCATCGCAACCAAATCAAAATGGTACAGCAAATCCCCAAGTGCACTCAATCTTTTTTGTTTCTCTTGTAGTTTTCCGAATTATTATTGCTGGTTTTAACCTGAGGTACTTGGTTGTTACCCGAAGGGGTTCGCGTTTTTTTGACCCCCCGCGGTACCCTTTTCATGAATTTAGCATTGAATGAATATTTAAGTGCCTCAGAGCTTAATTCAACACAGGGAGCTGGTCCTCGGGCGTTTGCCTTTTATCTATCGCACCCGCTCTCAAAAACGCTTGCAATGTCTGGAGCATTTATAGGAAGGAAACTTGGCTAATTTTCCCTATCGTTTCCTTGCTCTGGGGATATCATTTTAGATCCCCCACCCGGTGACATTTAGTGTGGGGCTATCCAAGTGGCTACTTAGCTGGTCTGGTCAATTAGGGATTTCATCTAGCTTACGATGAAACTCCGTTTTCACCACTAGGGATGGCGTCTTGGGGGAAGCGGTTGCGCTTTGAAAAAGCGGAATCTAGGCTTTTGGAGATATCAGTTCATCACGCTGGTAGATTGTGTTGTGCTTGAATTTTTCAATCTTAACCTCGCAAATGCTATGCTTTCCTTTGCCAAGAGATATGTCGTCATCAGCTACGACAGCCGGGTTTAGGCCGAACTCTTCGCAATCCAATGCCTCTTTTCGGCCCTGAATTTGCTGTTGCGGGTCGGCAAGAGTATTGGGAGGGAAGGCCTAGAAGCTGGGGGTATGACATAGGATGCTTGTGTCGTAGGGAAAAGCCGATACGTGAGCGTTGAGTAGAGCTGTGGGTGGCTGGGGTAGGGTTGCCGCTTGGGGTGAGGATATGGAACAATTGTCAACGCTTCCCTTCTCTGGATGGGAGTTTTCCGGGCTCACTAGATTTGGGTAACCCGCTCAGTCGCTGTCTTGTAGCGCTTCCTCTCAGCACTCTCAGTCGTCCAGTCGGACACGGCCGTCCGACGACGCTAGTCCTCGTCCTGGACGGGGCGACGCCAAGGTCGTCCGGACGACAAAAGACGAGGACTAACGTCGTCCGACGGCCGTCGACGGCACTCCGACTGCAACCCCTGGTAGGCCGCTCGGGCACCACCTCTTCTTTACTTCTTTTTTTATATATTTTTCCATTTCCATTTTCATTTTTAACCTTAACTTATTTGAGTACTAGTATTTGTCTCATTGACCAATTTTGCGCGTCTGTAGTCGACGGCCGTCGACGACCGTCCACCCCGTCTAGGACGGCGCCAAGGCAGTCCCTCCCGTCCAAGGAGGAGGCTGTCTCGTCCTTTGTCGTCCTCACCCCGTCTTGGACGGACGGGACGACTGAATTCGCTGCTTCCTCTATCCTAAAATCTCGTGAAATCCGCCCACTAGCTCTTGATAGGTTTAGTTTGACAAGCTAATACTTGTAGGATTGCGAACAGAAATTAATGAGATCTAGATTTTATACTGTGTAAGGAAAACGCACAATATAAGGACTCGAATAGAGAAAAAATGTGCTAGGGGGCTGGAATACTCATCTCGGGCATCCGAGGGGAGACACCACAAACCCGACCCCCAATTGAGACACGCCAAAAGCAATATTCACAGCGCCTTTCTGCCTGTAGGAGATTCAACTACAGCGTCTTAGGATATTTTTCTTCTATTTGAGTTAGGGTGATTCTTGGGAGTTTTTGCCCTTGAATCCGGAGATCACAAGACGGACGGAGGCAGTGGATTCCACGAGGTTTTACGGTGCAGTAGCTTGCTGTGAAGGAGTGACCCGTTGAGGTAAACCGTATGCAGTGTTCGCAAAGGTCTGGAGCTCCGAGCCGTCCCTCCCGGAAACTGCCGGGAAGACTAGGCCGGACGGGAGGTTTTGGTAGGAACCACGGGCCCGACGAGGTGAGACAATGTTTTTCAGTCCCGGCGCCAGGGCCGCGGGTGGTGGCAGTGGACTGGGGATTTCATCCAAAGGAGTGATCCGTGGGATCTGGGTGATAGAGGGTGCTTAGCAGCAGAAGGGGGAAGCATTAGTGTGTGGTGGAGAGAGTTAGGCCCTTTTCGCCATGCCACCAAGATGATGGGGTATTTCTATTTTTATAGCCTGTGTTTTATGGAAATTTTATTTTATTTTATAATTAACTGGGGACATTTTCGGCAGCCACAGATACTGTGGTATTTGTTTTTAAAAAAGTCATGATATTTCATACAGTATTTTTTAATCTACTGTTTTCTGAGATGATGTTGCGGTTTAGGGTGAGAGGAGAAAAAGTAAATAGTCTTGTCTTCAACAGAAAGGTGATGCCCAGATTTAGTGTGGGGGTTTATAAACTTATCCTTGTAGCTTCTTGTTTAAGGTTCTGTAAGAAATCAGATTATGATATGGTGATTTTATCATCTTAGCTTAGAAACAAAAAAAACCCAAAGTGAAAATTCCGGGACTCCCCAACGCATTTATTTTCATAACTACTATGGTATAGTATCATATTTCTAGAATGGTGTATGCCGAACAGGGCCTTAGGGCCCGTTTACCTAACCGTCCAGTTCTAAATTTTGGGTGATTCAACTAGACAGGGGCGTCTCAGGCAGCATCATTATCTGATAGGTGGTGCAAAAATGTTTGCCCAATTTTCTGCCGTCCTAATATCTGGTTGCTGGACTGGACTGTCGAAGCATGGCGTTGTCTCGGAGGTGAGTTAGCAAATTCCACCAAACGCCAGCCAGCACGGCACAATGGGTAGACACCATCTACTTGACAGTGCACCTCCACACACTCCAACCGTCAAGTCCCCCTAACGGTCGGTGCTTTCTCGAGCTGCTAGACGGCTGTCTACAAGTATAAGTAAACAGACCCTTGATGTATTCGATAAGTGGCCCTCGACCGATTTGGCTTCTCACTAAATACAGGGAGAGCAAAGTACAGTATGCTGGTTACCTCACTTACTTAGAAAAATAGCTATATAATATTATACAAGGCAATAAATAGGAAGAGGGGCAACAGCTGCCTTCCCAAGGTAAAAGAAGCAACTATTATTATTATTATTATTTTTCTATTCTTACTTTTATATATTTATATATTTTTTTATTTATTTGCAAACCCCCCTCTAATTCGTTTCTGCTACCCGCAGATCGCCAACCTTTAAGGTCTAGGGTCAGATTCTACCTCCTTGTATGATAGCAGGATTGATAAACCCCACAGCCCTATTGATGAAGGCTAGGTCCTCCAATCTCCCAGTCCTCATAGGGCAGGAGTTTTTAATTCTCTTGCCCTACATGACGGATCGTTCAATAATAACTGATTGTCAGCATGGATTGAACTCCTACCCGTAGTTTGATTTTAGTTAAATAGCGAAGTTGAGAGTGAGAGAGATCGAAGGAATGAAGCCTGAGAAGGAGCGATAAAACTTACATTCAATACCCTCTGTCTAAATTGTCAAACTGCAACATGTATTCTCTTAGTCTCTCATCTACTTCTGTGCCGCCCCTCATTTTCTACTTTGGCATGGACGATGGTCTACATTGAACTGGTACGGACAAGTTAGAATTTGGCGTTAGATGTCAGCATGCATGCTTTTGACATCACTCGAATCCCAACAAATGGCTAATGCTGAGAGAGGTTTTGTGCATGTCTCGCTGGACCGGGGGATATGAGACGGCATATTAGGTAAACACGCACCCATCCATTCTCCCTACACACCTTCCACCGTCCTGCCTTCCTTGACGGTCGTTCATAGGTAAACGGGCCCTTAGTAGAGGGATTTCGGAGCAAGAAAGCTGGTTAGTTCTAGCTTGTTGCGACGGCGACGGGTCACAGGTCAAGGCTCATGTTTCATTTAAGAGATAACGTATGATACGCTTAAAGTTCGGTTAGTTAAGCTAGGAGATGACGAATTTTCTTGGTGAGGCAAACAATTTCTTGCCAGCCTAACTCTTCCAGAATCTGCGAAATCCCTATTTTTCAAGTTCGCTTGTTGCCACTGTAAACACAGTTGTCACAGAGATAACAGTGCCAAGGATGTGACTCTGTCACAACCCCTCGATTGCTCGCAACCTGGGGCACGTCTTCTACTCGAGTGTGTGCCCGACAGCTCAACGACAGATTCAGCTCGGCGACGCTTTTTTTTTGTATGATATGTGAATTTAAGAATTATCAACCACCACCAAACATCTCACAATGCATGAAATGTCCTTCTGGCTTTCTCATCAATTTTTTAAGTCCTTGCCAATAAGTCTTCAACTTTTTTTCCCTCTCCTTTCCAACCTTTACTCATGCTAGGGGGTCTTTACTTTGAATTCAATGCAAAGGTGACGTTGAGCCGGATCTGGTGTAAAAGGGAGGGAAAAAATGGGAGTCTTATTTGCAAAGGCCTAAAACAATGTCTGGGAAAGCCAGAAGGACATTTCATGCATTGGGAGATGTTTGGTGGTGGTTGATAATTCTTACAAAAAGGAAGTGCAGTTGAGCTGTCGGGCACTCTACGAGAGTGCCCAAGATTGAGAGCAAGCGTGGGTTGTGACTCTGTCACAACCTTGGCACGGTTAGCGATCTCTGACTTTGCGTTGCGAATTCCCTCTAGTGTTTCGTGACTTGTGGTAAGGAATTCAGTATTTTGAAAAGTCTTGGACTCCTAGTCCACGTCAATTTTCTCGAGTACGCAGAGGAGCTACGCCATCTATCTTTCGGATTTTCACTCCTGGTATCCATTGCCGATACGGTACTGGAAACAGCTGAGATTTCGGTTCTGCTTCTTTTGTAGCGCATTTTGCTGCTTTAACTTCCTTATCTGGAATACAGCCTGGCCCAAGGCGGGACATATTAGAACTACATCTACCGTATGGTATGGATGGAGTGGGCCACCACAGCAAATTATGAGCGCGGAGGAAACATGTCAGATTAAAATTTACAACTCCTGCCGTGGGCTGGCTCGCTCACAGCCCTGGGCTTTCATGTTTATGCGGTGCTGAGCTGTGCTGGTACTGGAGGAGAGCGATGGACTTCAGAGACCAATGGAATCTGCATTTTACTATTGAAAATCGCATTGGAGTGGTTATGCGTTCTCGGGAGTTATTACAGGAAAACCGACGGTTTTTTGTTTGTTTGTTGATTGCCATAATAAGGTCCTGGGGGGGGGGGGGTTGGTCGCACATCAGGTTGGTGGTGGGCAAAGGTCTTGCTCTGATTTGTGCCCACGTTTTTTGCTTGGCGCGGGGGTGCATGGATGGTGGCATACTAGTAGCCTATCATACTCAAGCTGCCGGCACGAGTTGCGTTTTTTCCTGGGGGGTGCCAAGAGAAAAGCGGCGTCTATCCGACCTGAGTGCTGGTAGAGCTTGAATAGTGCTTGTGAAGGCTTGACCTTTCCTCTTCTCCTACCTTTGCTTAAACCCGCCCCCCCAAAATAAATCCATCCTATCTCTCATTACTGCCTCTTTTGATCCACGAATAGCACGGCCACTGCCATCACGAGGGACAAGAACAGCGACAGGAAAGACAAGATGGGTTCTGCAGCATACCAAAAGCCGACCGTTACCATAAACCAAAACGTTGGGAATGTGACGGACAGTTACAAGAATGTGTGGAACAACTACGAGATATCGGTTTCGGACGAGAAACGGCAGATTCTTGAGTGGTTGTCTCCCATGGCACCTCGGGAAAGGCATCAGGCTGTGCGTGAGGGCCGAGTGGATGGAGTAGGGAGCTGGATTCTCCGCACGGACGAGTTTGAGAAATGGCATGGCGATGATCAAGGAGTTAGCCCGGTACTATTCTATTATGGGGATCCAGGTGTAGGGAAAACATATCTGAGGTGTGTAAGGCTAGCTCAATCGCAATACCGTCTAAAACTAACTTGATCGGGAAATGTAAGCTCTCTTGTGATAGATACACTTTGCGATAAATTTGATGGGGACAATGTGGCCGTGGCTTGCGTCTACTGCGACTTCCATGCGCGTGAACAACAATCCGCGACTGGCGTGTTGGCGGCTCTCTTGAAGCAACTTGTCGCGGGGGTCGAACCAATCCCAGAGGAGATAAAGATCGCCTTTGACCGAGCGAAGACAAAAGTTGACGGTCGTACACTACGTCTACCAGAAATCCAGGCGATGATTGCCAAGTCCATCTCATCACTGCGACAGGGATTTATCTGCATTGACGCTTTAGATGAATTCCCGTCAAAACATCGACCTGAACTTTGGGATTCTTTACACAACATTGTCCGGGGGTGTCCAACCATTCGACTATTCATGACCGGGAGGCCACACATTCAAGAGGAAGTGAAGAAATATTTCCCCGGATATCCCGATCTACCTGCCGTAGTGCCTACTAAGGAGGATATTCGAGAATATCTCGCTATGAGGGTGAAAAAGGACTCAGAGCTGGATGCGATGGATACCGAACTGGAGGCCGATATTCTTAGGGTCATTCCGGAAAAGATCTCGGGGGCGTATGTAAAACCCGTCCACGGTGAATCCAGGTTATCAACTAATATTGGTCTCTAGGTTCCTTCTCGTTTCACTGGTTATGGATGCGGTTCTGGCGAATGCGACAATACATCAAAGAAGAAAAACGCTCGATAATATGACCACCGGCTTTGGTTTAGATGATGCATACAACACAACATTGGATCGCATAAGAGAGCAGAAGGGGAACCGCGCGAAGCTAGGAATGGAAGCGCTGATTTGGACTTCATGTTCCAAACGACAGCTAAAAGCAGGAGAATTGTGCCAGGCATTAGGGGTGGAACTAAGAACCACAGACCTTAATGTCCACAATGTCCCGTCGATACGGACCTTGTTGGGTTGCACATTGGGACTTGTTGCAGTTGATGAGCAAGCATTGACAGTTCGTCTCGTGCATTTTACACTTCAAGAGTATCTCACGACTCATCCCAACTTGTTCATCACACCTCACTCGATGATGGCTGAAGTATGTCTCACCTATTTAAACTTTCAGTCCGTGTGCGAGCTTTCGACTGCTCTCGGTACTATCCCGTCGACAATGCTGTTTCTCCACTATGCTTCATGTTACTGGGGATTCCATGCTAGGAAGGAGATGCAGGAAGGTGTGAAGCAGCTTGCCATACGGCTTCTTCAACGAGATGCGAGTCACATATGGGTTGACATTCTCCTGCGTAGGAGGAGTATTGGCTTCTTGTCCAGGAAGGATCGCCGTTATGGTAGAAGTCCCGATCTCAGGGGGTTTACTGGGCTACACGGAGCCGCATACATGGGGGTTACTCAGGTGGTGATTGCTATGATGGATATGAAAAGATGGGACCTGAACGGGCGGGATTCTAAGGGCCGGACACCATTAGTATGGGCTGCTAAACAGGGGAATTCTGGGATCTCAGAGCAGCTTCTTGGGCAGCCCGATGTCGATCCTACATTAGCGGACAAACAGGGCCTAACACCACTCATCCATGCTGCGAAGGTTGGGAACCAGGACGTGGTTAAGCTACTTCTGCAGCAGGAGGGTGTAGATCCCAATTCGGGGGATGAGGATGGCCGGACACCACTATCATTTGCTGCCGGATCTGGACATGAGTGCGTGGTGAGGATGCTGCTGGGGCGTGGGGATGTCAATCCCGATTCGGAGGATACGTCAGGCCAGACACCATTATCGCATGCTGCCGAATCTGGACATGAGGGGGTGGTAAGGATGCTGCTTGACCGAACGGATGTAGACCCCGATTCGTCGCCTGATGATCGGACACCCCTGTCATTTGCTGCCGGATCTGGACATGAGGGCGTGGTGAAGATACTGCTGGAGCGTGGGGATGTCAATCCCGATTCTGGGGATATGCTAGGCGAGACACCACTAGCGCATGCTGCCGGATCTGGACACGAGGGGGTAGTGAAGATACTGCTTGAGCGAAAGGATGTCAATCCCAATTCGTCGCCTGAGGATGGTCGGACACCACTATTATGGGCTGCCGAGTATGGACATGAGGGAGTAGTGAAGATACTGCTGGAGCATGAGGGTGTCAATCCCGATTCGGGGGATATGTTTGGCCAGACACCACTATCACATGCTGCCGGATCTGGACACGAGGGCGTAGTGAAGGTGCTGCTGGACCGAGGGGATGTCGATCCCGATTCGTCAGCTGATGATGACCGGACACCACTATCTTATGCTGCCGAATTTGGACGTGCGGGCATAGTGGAGGTACTGCTGGAGCGAACGGATGTCAATCCCGATTCCTCATCTGATGATGGCCGGACACCCCTATCGTTTGCTGCCGGATCTGGACATGAAGGCGTGGTGAAGATGCTGCTGGAGTGTGGGAATGTCAACCTCGGTTCGCTATCTGATGACGGCCGGACACCACTATCTTATGCTGCCGGATCTGGACGTGAGGGTGTAGTGAGGATGCTTCTGGAGCGAGGGGATGTCGATCCTGATTCGCTGTCTGATGATGGCCGGACACCACTATCTTATGCTGCCGAATTTGGACGTGAGGGTGTAGTGAAGATACTGCTGGAGCGAGGGGATGTTAATCCCGATTCGGAGGATGAATCCGGCTGGACCCCGCTCAGGCACGCAGAGCGGTCTCGACACATTAGTGTGGTGAAGCTGTTATCGGAATCAAGACCCCGCAGGAACAAAACGCTACAAACTAGTGCTCAAGAGGAAGTGGACTTTGGTCCTGTATCCCATCAGGTGGGCATTATTCCACACATAAGACACGAGATCACGGAAGCTACTCCTCCCCCTCCCTCCGGCGAGTCTCTATCCACCCCCGGCGAGCCCCTTCCCGCCTCAGCTGGCCCCTCCTTGGATCTACTTGAAACGCACCCTTCTACATCCTTTCTCGCGCCGATCTCCACAGATGACACTGCCCCTGATTCTGCCATTTTAGAAGGCGCAACACCCTTGAAACGCTGTATTCCAGCGATCTGCCAGCTTTTGCGTCGTGTCAAGCGCAAACTTTCCCCTTCATCCTAGCATCCTCAACAATACCTGTCATCCCTATTGAAGACTATATACGTAATTGTTGCATCTACATACACATCTACCACATGAACCGGCCCCGTTTAGGCCTCTAACTTCTCCTCGAGGATAGCATCCACATGCGCACCGTGGGGATCCGTTTCCGGCCTGTATTGTATTAATTTTTCTCTTCTGGTGTATAAGTTACCCGCCCAAGGCCTAAACTGTGAATCACTGTGCGCGCCAGCCAGAACAAATTTCCCTTAGTAATGTCCTATTTCATGTATGGCTTCCTTTTCCCAAATTATTTTCTTTGTCTTGTCTTGTCTTTCACCTTCTGCCATGAGGTGCCGGTGCCGGTGTGAGTAAGTCGCCTCTGATTTCTATATATGATGGTGTTTCTCCTTTTTCGTTCTTACATTGATTTTATCCTGGAGCTGGAGTTTACGGGCTGTGATATATTCCATGATTGCTGTAATAGTTTTATTTTTATTTTTATTTTTTAGAGAGAGGCGGGATCTTTGCTTGTTGTGATAGGTTAGGTCTAGGGGTTTTTGTCGTCCCATTTGTATAATACTTGTAGGATGCTAGTATCAGCTTCCCTTTAATCGATATATCGACTCCTCCGATTCTCCAGCCTCGTGTTTCGATACTCTCCCATTGCCGTTATTTTAATCGTACAGATCTTGGCCTCCGTGGGTATCACTGTGGGAGCTACCTAAAGTCAGTGCTCCGAACCGTCCGGTCCGTCTTTTTGTAGATGAGACTATATGGACAGCGAGTGGCAGTCTGTCCTTTTTCTACTCGGCGAGTCGGTGGGCTGCCTAGGGCAGATGTAGGTAGCACGGGACGCTCTACCGGGCCCGGTGCGGCCCTGGGGATGCCTCTAGTTTCATCTTTAGCTGGTATGCTTAGATACTTCAAGTTTAAGATTTCCTGTCTCTCACTGTTTATGATCTTGCAAATAATGTGTCATATAGAAGTGTTTGAAAGCGAAATTGGTTGAGAGTTGGAGAGGAATGAATTGCCCTAGTTTTACCTTAATACTCGGAGGACTTGATGATCTATTTAACCTTTTTTCTTGCATTATTTACATGGACTGTGAAATAGCATCATAATATATCACTCATATTTCACCCGGTGTCCCCTGGAGTCATCCGCCATCTCCGGCCGTCCCCCACAATCCCCACCACCACGTCATCTCCCCTGCCGTCTGCAAGAGCGGTGGCTGTCTACCATAAAAACTTGAATAAGAGAGCGGTGTACTAGTAGGTGGATTTAGAGTGTGGCACAAGTTGCGTAGACTGAATCATGCCAAGTGCCAAGGAAAAAGCGGCTGAGTATGTGTTGGCCAACGTCAAATGACAACTGGCAAGAACTGAATCGGGATAGTGTAAGGTAAAAAACTGTATATAATGTAGATAGTACATAGGGGAGAATGGTGCAATTTTACAAAAACCACTGTGACAATGGCGTCTTCGTCTTCTTCAAGGGATATTGTGGAATCAGTAAATCCAGAAACCTTTTATAGGCCCCAAAAACGAACTGGAAAGCGCAAGTGGTCAGCTGTAGAAGAACCTCTCTACGAAGAATTTCTCAAGCGAAGAAATGAGGTTAATAAACAAATTTAAATACAGGTTTTTTAAATTGGTATAATATTTCACTTTGAGTGAGTACCAATAAGGGGAGTAAATTGCCTGCCGATTCATAACGTCATTTACCTATTAATGGCTCATCACCGGCATGCGTCTCACCATGGCAACCACTGGAAAATCAAATGTATATTTGAATATCTGCATAAATAATAGTGATACCACATTGAAAATTTGTCAGAACGTACTTTTAAATATGGAGAATCAGAATATGAAGTTTGTAATAAATAATAAAAAACAATGCCTCTTTTATACTCACTTTATTCCAAACTAGTTCCGTTAGCAGATTGCTTACAACTGAAGTCAAGAAAATTGAAGCCAACCATGGAAGTAGCAGTTTGAGCAGGTAATAAGAGCTTATAGATCTTATATTTGATGTATGAACTGCTTTGGTATTTATTTGTAGCTATTATGGAAGGTATTGTGACTTTAAAAAAGAGTATAGTTAAATATATATACTACTATAAAGTGGATGAGATTATATCCACTTATAGGGCTTATGTAAGGTTCCAATACTTTGCAATAGACTTCAATAAGATAATCCAAGATATGATACAAATTTTCAAGACCATTGGTGATGTCTTACTAGTTTTGTCCTCTGGTAATTGAGAAGTAATTTCAGAAGAAACACTACATTGCAGTCTTGACCGTGTGGGCTACATATACAGGATCAGGCTAAAATCACTTTAATATACTCTAGTCATATAGGTAAAGCTATTATATGAGATTTAGTTAGTTTCGGCTTTGGAATTTAGAGCTTTCACCCTGTAACTCTACTAATACTGTAGATTAAGAGTCAAATTGTGTGTCTTTAGAGTTGCCATGTGAAATCTCTTGATCCCATAGCCAAAACTGACTAAAACTCATATAATAGCTTTACCTATATGACTAGAGTAATCAAACTGGTTTTAGTCTTATCCTGCATGTGTAGCCTACATGGTCATGACAGGAAGGTGGTATTTCTTCTGAAATGACTTCTCAATCACCAGAGGATAAAACTAGTAAGACATTACCAATGGTCTTGGGGATTTGTATTGTATCTTGGTTTATATTATTGAAGTCTATTGCAAAGTATTGGAACCTTACATAAACCCTATAAGTAGATATCATCTCATTCACTTTATAGTATATATATTTAACTATACTCTTTTTTAAAGTCACAATACCTCCCATAATAGCTATAAATAAATACCAAAGGAGTTCATACATCAAATATAAGATCTATGAGCTCTTATTACCTGCTCAAACTGCTACGTCCAGTGTTGGTTTCAATTTTCTTGACTTCAATGGTAAGCAATCTGCTAACTAAACTAGTTTGGAATAAAGTGAGTATACAAGAAGCAGTGTTTTTTATTATTTATTACAAACTTCATATTCTGATTCTCCATATTTAAAAGTACATTCTGACAAATCTTCAATCTGGTATCACTATTATTTATGCAGATATTAAAATATACATTTGATTTTCCAGTGGTTGCCATGGTGAGCCGCATTCTGGTAATGAGCCGTTAATAGGTAAATGACGTTATGCCACAATTCTTTCTTGGGTGTGGTTTAATTGTTGAAATTCACAACGACGACCGGATGATGAGAGTGGGCTTGGCGATTAGGTACAGGAAGTAGGAAGATACCATCTTGCGCGAATATGCAATATGGATCAAACACCATTGTTTTTTGAGCTGTTATCTGAGCAGACGTATGAGCCAAAAGGCTCTAAAACAGTATGAGTTAAGGGGGTTACAAGTAGGTGGGACAAGCGGCAGGTAACCCTTCAGCTGACTATTTTCGCTGATGGGGAAATGCGTGTCCTACCACTAATCATCCTTAAAGGTAAAGCGATTGGGGAAAGTATTTTGTAAGAAATATTTCTCTATGATCCCCTAGTTAAGGTTAAATTTAACCCTACCACCTATGTGAACTCTGAAAATATTCAGGAGTGGATTGAGAAGCAGCTGGGTCTAGCACTAAATATCCAGCAAGCCGTGAATAGCCAACCAGCATTGCTCGCTCTTGATATTTTTTGGTGGCCACAAGACGGATAATGTTTCGACACTCTGCAAGCTCATGATATTACCTTATCAGTTATTCCCGCTAGCTGTACTCACATCGAACAGCCACTTGATACATGTATCAACCGTCCTTTCAAGGATATTCTTAAGGTACTTTTATTCTTATATTTTTATTCCTACTACTTATCATACTTAATAATGTTTTATTCTTTGATTATTTATTTATTCAAGTTATTTATTTATTTTCATTTATTATTACTTTTATTTGATTATTTATATACTTGTAGTTTTGTAAAATCCTTTGAGTTTATTTCGTATTTAACTACAGGAAAACTCCGGCATGCACCCTAAGGTATGGCCTAGAAAAACCATTAATATAACAAAAGAAACTCCATCACTGTCTTCTTAACAAATAAAAGTGTAGAACCAAAGTCTACGTAATAACTATAACATAAATCATAGTTATCAAGTGGTCATTTCCTTCTCTTCTCCTTCTGGGTTCTCATCCTGAGCAACCTTGGGGTGGGAGGGGCATCGTGTTGTGTGGACGTTGTGTGGGCCTTGGCAGTTTACACACCTAAGTATGGTGTGGCTGCAGGGTCGGCCGCGCATGCGACAAGTAGCAGTGGGACAGGTGTGGTTTCCTGTGGGATGTGGGGAGGCACACCACCGGCATGAGACCGGGTTGGTGCAATGGTTACTGTGGTGTCCATAGCCCTGGCATTTTGAACACTGGGTGCAGGAGTTGAAGCGCAAGCGGCGCTCGGTCCTATAGGTTGATGAGAAAGCGGCAAGGTGTTTTCCAACGTAGTCAGATGCCCTGGGGCCCGTTATGCTGATCACGACTGTAGAGGCAGTTTTACCAGCCCTAGCGTCATCGGTGGTGAGCCATCTGGGTTGGCTAGTGAGGGACAATCCAGAATTGAAGGTGGTGAGCTCATTGGGTAACTCAGCCAGAGATTTCGAGGTTGGGATTCCATGTACCAAAATGTGTGATACGGGGGTGTCCAGGTGAACGCTAACCGTTCCTGGTATTAGGTGTAGGAATGTTCCCACCTTGCTGTTAAGTGAGGTGGCTTTGACTGATTCAATGGTGGTAAGGGTGACTGTATTTCCTTGGAGAGAGACAGTCTGTACGTAGGTTGCGGCTAGTGCCAAGTTGATATCATCTCTTAGGTTTAGGGCGGTTGTAGGGAGTGGCCCACCCTCGCGTTTAACTATAAGGCGGCGTTCTCTGGCGGTAAGACCCTTCTTCAGCTGGGGCCTATTGTTGGTTGTTGATCTTGCTGGGGCATTAGCAGCCCTAGCAGCCATGGTAGTTTTTTCCTTTCTGCCCTTCCTGGCCACTGTGGCCCACGATTTGTGTGGGGCGGCTGTGGGGAGGGCGACTGGGCGGGAGTCGGGGGCGGCAGACCGCTCAGGAGCTGTTGCCGGTAGTGGGAAGGGTATCGGGGTGGGGGTGCCAGGCCTGGGAGTAGCATTCTTAAGGGTGCTAACATGCTCGGTAAGGGCTTCGATCTGTTCGCTAAGTGCTTCGATGGCCGTCCTGTAGTCTTTGTGAATCTGATCGATCATCTCGATCATAACCACATTCTCTTTGCTGGTGGTGGTGGCCCCAATTTCCTGGTCCTGGTTTATCTTGTGGAAAAGGTTCAGGAAGTAGGCGCTTGGAGGGGCGTTTCTCAAGTATCTCTCATCAATATGTGGGAGGCTTGTTATCGTGTTGCTTCTGGGTCGCTTAAGCGAGGGGGGGCCTGCT
>Ga0307510_10003525_pt1 | contig 18256 bp, 8 predicted proteins | sample 12_EM_MG_FD_207224 | JGI IMG/M metagenome (GOLD analysis project Ga0307510, IMG submission 207224) | Populus trichocarpa ectomycorrhiza microbial communities from riparian zone in the Pacific Northwest, United States - 12_EM | ecosystem: Host-associated > Plants > Roots > Unclassified | place...
TTAGATTCCTTAAAAAAAAAAAAAAAAGTGAAACACATTAATCTATTACATATTCTACGTCAAGTTAAGAACATAGCATGCCTGTTGGCACTGGCAACCCAGGTTGACAGCCCCATAATAAGGTTACGAGTTGATTTAGAACATAAAAACCATTCATTAATTTGTTTTATTTTCTACCAAGATCTGTTGTAAATTATCATATTTAAATTATAGAACATGTATTCAAAATCACAATATGATGATCCTGCAGATCACAGGATTGAATTCAACTTTAACAAGTAAAAGCAATTGGACACAGTAAACAGAGATTACGAACAAGAATTTCCTCAATGTTATGCCTCGGGATCACATTCATACAACAACTTGGTTTACAGGAAAAATATATATATATCGTAGGGGAAGGACGTAAAAACAAAGAAACAGCTCAGCAAACAAAACTATCATGGCAATATTTCAAGCACTGCTTCATTGCGAACTAGCCCTTCTCCTTCTAGTTCTACCACTTCTCTTTGCATTCACTGTGACCTTCTCTTCAGCTTCAGTTCCCTCTGACTTCTCTTCATTTACAACAGTGCTCGATGAATTTGTTGTTTTACTCCTTGATAGCAAGTCTTCAGCTTCGGTTTTCTGTCTCTCCTGATCATTTACAGCAGTGTTCGAAGAATTTATTTTACTCCTTAATCGCAATATTTCACCCTTAGCAGATGCCAATTCTCCTTCAAGTTTCTTTCCCTTTCTGTCCAAACCCTCCCTTTCACTCCCAAGCCTCACCACAATGTTATGAGCATCTTCCATATTCTCTTGGGCCTCTTTGGCTGCATTCTTCTGCTCAGTTAGGGATTTGTAAAGCACCTGCTTCTCGTCTTCAACGCTTGAAATCCGAGAATTAGCCATCTCCAGCTCTCCAGAAAGTATCAAAGCATTTCGGTTCATCTCATCAAGGGATTTAGTGGCATCTTCTAGATCTGTTTCAAGTGATTTTCTTGACTCCTTGTCCTTTAACATTTGCTTCTCCAAGTTCTGCAATTCTTTATTCAAAGAAGAAACTATATTCTTCTCTGCTTTTAATTCATTGGCTGCGACTTCTGCTTTCTTGTACGCATCTACCAACTCCTTTTGTAAGCTATCACGATTTTCAGTCACCATTTCCAGATCTTGTGACATAACTTGCAGCTCCTCTTTAGTTTTCCTCAATTGTTCCTTCATTGCTGTAAGCTCACTGGCTAACAAGTCACCACTTTGTTTTGCCTTCTCAACACTCTTCTGCAGGGTTTCTGTAACTTCAGCAAACTCAGCCAGAATCCTTGAGACCTCAGCCTGAAGCTCAGTGCACTGGTTTTGTGAAAGCTCGAGCTGTTCTGACAGATCAGAGGCCTCCTCTCTCAACTTCTCAAGGGCTTCCTGGGTGTTATGGAGCTCATTTTTTAGATTCTTGGCATTGCTCACTTCATCATCAAGCATTCTTCTCAAATCATTCCTTTCCCAAGTCAAGTCATCAATCCTTGCTTGGTTGCCACTTGCTTCATTCAAAGCAACCTCAAGCTTTTCCTTCAGCACATGAAGCTCATATTCTCTCTCTCTCAATAGTGTAGCATCCAGGGCAGCCTTCTTTTCAGAGGATGATTTCAGATCATTGTACTCCTCCTGAATAGTATTAAGCTGCCTACTAGATTCATCTCTCTCAACAATTAAAGAACTGATCTTTGAATTTAATTCATCCACCACAGAATTCCTCATTTCTAGTTCCTTTTTGTTTTTCAGTAGTTCATCTTTCAATCCTTTGATCTCTGAGCATGCTTTCGCTAGTTCACCATTTGTTTGCTCATGCGTGTAATTCAAGTTCTTTAGCTCCAATTCCTTCTCAGCAAGTGAAGAGCTGAGATTTTGAGCATTATATTCCTTGTCCTTGATCTCCGAACTAAGCAAGCTGATCTTATCTTGTAAGGCTTCAATCATGCTCAGTTTTTCCTTCAACAGTTGTTCAAGAGCTTTTTTATCTTCCCCAGCTTTTGAGAGGTTGGTTTCTAGACCATCTGCTTGAACTCTAAGCTCCCCAATTATTCTTTTCTCATTTTTTAGCTCCTGTCCTAACCCTGCAATTATACTGTTTGCCGAGTTTAGCTGACTCAATAAAAACTGTTGTTCTTCCTTTGCCTTCTTCCGTTGCTTCATCTGTTCTTCCTGTTCATTTAATAGCTTTGATTCAAAGTTTTTCTCCAAGGATTCAATGGTAGCTTCTTTTTCTTTCAGTTTAGATATCATCTGTGCCCAACCAGTGCATGTGTTAATTAAAACATATAACCATAAAAAATGCATCACAACAACTAATTAAAGAAATAGTTAGACTTTGTAACCTCCTAACCTAAGGAGAAAATACAGGGCATTTTTCCCCTTTGAAAGTCCAAATGAATCCTAGTAAAGTCAGGATGTAAAAAGAACTTGAAAGAAAAGGTCAACAGTGACTTACAGATTCTACTGTTTTATCAGTAGCTTTCTTTTCCTTCTGAGCCAATGCATAGAGTGCACCAAGCACACCAGTACCAAATATGCCGAGGCCATTCAGGAGAGACAGAAAGGGATTTGGCGGTGTATATCTTTGAATTGCTAGCTGTTCACAAAGACAGCTCAATTTAAAAAATTTCCAATCTCACTATTGCAATCTTTAAAAAAAATGGTAAGGATTTATTCAATTATGAAGCACAGATCAAAACCTCTTCTTTTTGGTCCTCCTCTGGTGCCATGAGTGTAGCTTCTTCTGAAGTAAGACAAATAAATGCTTAATCAATAAAAAGACAGGCATGCTTCATAAGACAGCAAAAACAATAGTGGTAATGATGAAAAACTACTCCTCCAAGAAAAACAGAAAATCATTCAGGACACTCAAGACCTCTATCAGAGACAATACGTGGCATGTACTTCATTCTTCATGCCTTTCTGTGACTAAGGTTAAACCTCCACCTCTTTTCACTTAATCCCACAAGACTTCCTAGATCATTCAGCATTCATGTGCTCGACATTGATGGAGAAGGAAGCAAGACATCTCAGGCTGATGTTTAATTATTAAAGATTTTTACTTGGTAAGGAGTTCTTTTATCTGTTACAGTAGTCTTTTTAGAGTTTATTATACTTCTATCGAGTGTTTTGGATTTTGGTTTTCCTACTTAGGATCCCTATAGGGAATGAGGCTTTTGATAAGGAAATCCATTATTGCATTTTAAGACAACAATTGCTAAATGACTGAGCATTTAGTAAACCATGGCCTTCACTCTAATGGGAGGGAGTGGGATGTAAAGTTGGCTCTTCTGTCATTCATGTAAGCCAAAAAAATTGATATCACTGTGTCTACTCATTTCTTTCCTTCATTAGAAGAGGACATATGAGAGGGAAGATACATAAATCACACAATCTTCCGATCTCTAAATTTTACAAGGACAAAGTTTGGTCATTTGGAATCTCTTTTTTCCCAGTCCCATGAAAAACAAGGAAACACAAGATATCATTGTACTTCTTAAAATTCTAGACTTCGGAGAGGTCCAATACTTTTTTCTTGCGAGCCTTTTCAATCTCAAATACCTTGACATTCATTTTCCATGTAAGATGAAGGCATTCACTTGGACAGTGGTGCTTGATAAGATCAACACTGACTTTTGAAAATGAGGAGGCTTCACAAGGCTTGCTATATCTCTTAATTGGGGGAAAGAAAGTTATTTTGTTTTTCTCATCTTTTCTTGGGATATGAAGAGACTTTTTGCCTTTGAGAGCAGTGGTGGTCCTTGAGTAGAATTGAAGATTTGTTGTTGATGTACTTGGTGGGTTTTGGGAAGGAAAAGGAAGGCAGGATTTACGGAAATCTTTCATGTTTTGTTGTAATCTTAAGTAATTAGATTTTAGACAGAGCAGAACACAAGAATCTGTGAATCACCTCTCCAAACAGCTGTTATAGGTGAGATAGGCAGATAGCCATGCCTTCTTGGTGTAAAGTTTTGAAACTTTTTGAGATATTTCCTTAGCTACAATTCAGTAAAACCAGAGTGCCCTTTTATCTTCATTTTGGTTTTTTATTGATTCCTAATTTATGTATCTTCTTTTCCTAATTTATGTATCTTCTTTTGGAGGATATCCAATCCTTTTTGTGTACTTCCTTTTCATTTTTTTATAATATACACTATTATTATTAAAAGAATAACTTTGAGCATTGACAAAAAATTCTTGCCTATCTCATTCGTTTCCTTCACAGTTTCCCCATTTTCTGTTCCTCTAGTTTCTCTCCAGTTTCTTCTCTCCTCTCCTCCCAAATTTCTTCTTTCTGTCCTACATCAGATGTTATAGGAAATTCTCATCAAAATAGAAGCTTATTCACACAACATCCGCAACACAAATTGAATAAATAAAAAGTAAGAAAGAATGCATGATTTGAGAATATCTTTGGTCTCTAGATGTTATATAAACAAATTCAAAAATAAGGTAAAAGCCAACAACTATCAACCAAGTAATTTTCCTAGAACTGAAACACAAACGTGCAAGGTAGTAAGAGGTTTGATGTCACACAAAGAAGTTTTATATTCAGTAATATCTGCAGAGAAATAGAAGGTTTCAAAGGATTAATTTTGACAAAGAAATTTCAAATGCATGGGTGTGGGATGAGAAATCAGGTTTCTGGATTAAAGGTTAAAAAGGCACCAAAGGTGAACATGTTTCTTCAACAAAGAGACACATTTTTATTTTCACCGAAAACCTTTAAACATGCTTTAGGCTTTCTCTGTGAACCAGTGGCTAAACAAAGGGAAAGCAAGTTCATAACAATCATACTACGAATGGACTTCTCTTTCTCTTGATATTGGAAGCTCTCAAATTAAGTAAAAATATGAAATGCAAACAAAGACTGTTGTTGAGTTTACGATAATCATTTATATATATATATACACACAATTTTCCATCTCCATAATTGTGGTTTTGATAATGATAATTCTCTACAAGTATGAGACTTGATCATACTGATGGTTCACAAAACAGACAGAAGGCAGGAGACAACCACAGAGCAGGAGTGAATGCTATCTTTTCATCTCAGGGACATGGGCTGGGAATAGTGATTGTGGAGACTGATTGCTCAAAACTGATAAACGCAGTTTCACAGGGTAAATCAGATCACGCTTCTGTTTGGCAGCAGAGATCTAGAGGATTTACTACAGATGCGTACCTCCTTCAGAGAACACAGTCTTCTCGTATGCCTAGAATATGTGACCAGGAAGCACATCACTTAATCTGTGTTTGCTACTGTACTTGACATTCCCGCATCGAAGTCATTCAAAAGCACTAAAAAAAGACTTCGGAAAAGCACATGCAAACCCATAACCAAACAGACTCTTAGCTAAGCTTCCTAAAAGTGAAAGAGCGCACACATATTTTTCTCCCGATTCCCTTCATTGGTCAGGAGCTCACACACGTAGATGTTACTTCTATTTCTTAGTTGTCAAAGTTGATGTTTTACCCCTGAAAGGGGGGGGTTATATCATAAACTTGTTTTATTCATCCATGTGACTGCGTCCTAGGTTTCCTGATGACATAGCTAAACCAATTTACAGCATATTTGCTCACACAATTTAACTAATAATGTCTGCTTGAAATCAAACATTATTTCTCAAATTTCATCTCACTTCCCAGTTTTGCTATTTGTACATGTATCCCACCCCAAAAGTACCCACTTGATAAGACGAGAACACAGTAGAAGAAGGCAGGCATTGACATACTCAAAAATGCATGCCCGCCGTCCGGTACCAAGAAGTAAGAACACCAAGCTGCATAGAGATGTAGCTAATGCCAAAATACAATTACTAGAATTTTCAAATCCATAAATTTCTTTCTCTAAAATATAAACAATTTAAAGACAAGATGTGACCCCCATTTCACCAGATAAAATACAAGAACCAAGTAATAATCGAAAACAAGAGCACACTCGCATCAAACCACTTGTTATCCACTAATTGAAGACATGGGATGAAAAGAGAAAACCCATTTGACCATGTACAACAATTAAATAAAAAAATGAAGAACAAAACTCCATATTTCTAATACCAAAAACCAAGAAATTAAACTCACTTGTAACAAGACCTTCAAGAGCTCTGGCCCTGAGTTGCAAGAAAGGAAGAACTGAAATACCCAAAAAAAGAATAGCTCTCTTCTTTCTGAAAACAATGTCCATTGGATCCTCTTGACCCATACAAGCAGAAACCACTCTCCTCCTCCCGGTCATTTCATTATTATTGCTGTTGTTCTTCACATGAAAGGAAACAGGTTGGGAAGAAGAAGAAGAAGAAGTGGAGGAAGGAAAGTGAGAGTGTAAAAAATAAGAGCTTCCCATTGAGAAGCTCATGGTCATGGCTTTGTGTTTGGTTTCTTGATTGAGAATTTGTGATAGAAAGGATCAGTGCAGTGGTTCAGTGGCTCTCTTCTCTTGCCTCTCTACAGTGGAAGCTTTTGTCTTTCTTCCCGTATTGTGTGTTATTTTCACTTTCGGTACGCAAATGACGCTAATGCCCTTCGAAGTTGAAAACATTGCCAAATGTGTATGCTATCAGCTGCCGCTGCTAGTTATGGATGGCAGCATCCGCTCAACCAACCCCATTGAGCCTTTCCCCGATGACTAGAGGAAATAATGTTCTAATTAGTGGCAAAATTGTAATTTTATTCTACACTATTTTACACGTTTATATATATATATATATCAAAGGAAACAAAATTTATATTGAAAAAAAAAAAAAAGAGATGTGTGATATTATAAGGAAAAATCAAAATTAATATAAAAAAACTTCCTACAATAACAATTCAATTCAAATTTATTAATCTAACTCTTCCATGTAAACAAGTTGACCAATTAACCTTCTAAACTCAAAAAAATTATAATTATAAAAATTATTACATTTATGATTTTATCATTTTAGTCAAATAAAAATTGTTAAACAAAAGTAATTTCAAATGTTTATTTTTTAAACTAAAAAAGTTAGAGAATTACTTAGAAAGAGGATGCTTTTTATCTTTTAAAATGCATGTCAATATTATGTGAAGTTAATAATCAAATCTAATAATCAAATCTAATAATTAGTATGTCTGACAAGATATGGCATGATAAAAACATATTATGAGTTAATATTATTAAAAAAATACATTAACTTTTTAAACAAGAAATAAAAAATAACAAATTATGAAAATTCGGATAAGATATATGTTGTGAACATTGAACTTCATGTCTTACTTATAAAACATGTTGAATCAAGAAATATAAATTGACATTGTTCACATTTTATGTATTATTAGCCACTTTTCATTGACATAGTATAACAAAATAAATGAAAACAATAATAATAATGATAACAATAAATATAAAAAATGAATTTTCCCAAATTTCACAAAATAGATAGATAAGATAAATAGTTTAAAATTTATATAATATTACAAATCATGTTATTTTGTCTATTCATGCCTAATATGTTAATTTTGGTTTCTATTGTATAATATTATCCTAATAAAAAAAACATTTACTTTGGAAAAAAAAACATGAGGCTATGATCTGTATAATGGTAAAAATCAATGCAAGTGGTCATATATGACCTTTCAAAACCTCATGCTTTAGTTTGTATAATTCATTAACAACTAACAATTGATAATTAATAATTAACATTAACAATTGATAAGTAAAAAATAACAAAAAAAACTAAATGAGGATTGGAATATTACTATTCAATCATTATTCACCCAAGCTCATATAATTGTTCATTATACTACAACGTGGTTAGGTTGTAACTTCATTTTTAATGTCTTTTTTATGTTGTCATGTTACTTAAGGTTTTTTTTTTACATTTTTCTCTTATTGTTTTTTTATTTCTTTTACACAACTTGGGTTTTTATAAGGGGTTATTTGGAAAATTTAGTTAGTACTTATATAAGATTGTAATATTCAATGCCACAAAGTCAATAACTCATCATGTCTCTTAATATTTTGTTGGCAAGTGAGAAAAAAGAAAACAAGAAAAAAAAAAGTTAAAGAAAGAGAAAGGTGAGATGTTGAAAAAAAGTAAGAAAAAAAGCAAGTGGAGCATTTTTTTTTTTTCAATCTTTTACTTATACTTACCAAGCTCCTTAGTTACAACATCAGTTGTTGTAGTTGCAATAGTGGAGGTGGAGATTAAAGAAGTCGTGTTTTAGTTATAGCAATACAATGGTAATGGTGTTAGTGTTATCGTGTCAAATAATTATGGTGGTAGTTATTAGGTTTATGTTACTATATTTTTTTTATTAACCGTAGGTGTGCGGACCAGCTTACACGCACCTCGACTAATCCCTCGAGACCTTGAAATTAACGACCATGTAAACCTCTAGTGGCCTTGAGGTTTGTGGCACTCAAACTAGTGACCTCTGGAAAGCAAGCTCAGGACCTTACCAGTTGAATTACACCTTTTAAGATGTTACTATTATTGTTATTAGTGGTGGTATTGATGAGGCTATTATCTTTTAATCTTTTAAAGGCTTTTCGATTATAAATCTCACTCTCTATATACCTTTGTTTCTTTTGAACTGCTCCCCTTTGTTTTCTCATTCTCCTACGACATTCCTTAAAGCCATATATATCACTTAAAAAAACTGACTTTTCCCTTTAAAACCCTAATTCCCTTTTGATTTATCTTTCAAAACCTTAATTTTCTTAAAATTTCATACAAACCCTAAAATTATGGTTTCATATTTAACATAACCCCTAAGAAAAATTATAATTTCACTTATAAATAAACCAAAACACTTTGTTGGAAAAGGAGAAAAATGAAAAAATAAAGGAAAAAAAAGGGTTGAAAAAGAAGAGAAGTAAGAGGACATATTGAAAAAACAAGAGGTGAGAAGATGTATTGAAAAAACCGGAGGTTGGAGAAGCAATTTTTTTCTCAATCTTGTACTTTTACCCACCAAACTTTTTAATTGTGCTTAGAGATGTAGTTGAGGTGATTGTAGTTATGATTGAAACAAAGAAGGTGGCGATTGAAGCAGTCATAGTTTTAATTATGTTAATGGTAGTGATTGTTGTGGTGTTGGTGTTATTGTAGCTAGTGGTTATGGTGGTGGTTGTTCGATTTGTATTAGTGTTAAAGTTGACTTAAGTTAAAAGTCACTTGGACAAAATATCCAAGACCCCTACTAAATAAAAGGCCCTAAGAATGAGAAGTATAAATTATACTTTATGAAATGAAAATTACCACCACTTAACAAAAAACCCCAAAGTACAAAATGAAGATTATTCAAGGCCTCACTTGTCAGACATACATAAAAAATAAAAAATATATATTTTTTAAATACTTTTAAATATCTCATTTATAGTTTTACTCAATGTCCCCAACTCAGCCAGGTTAGGCCAACTAACAGCCCAACAAACCTCTCTCTTGTTTTTTTGTTGTTTGGCTGGACTCGGCTTAGTCATCTAGTTTGGGTTGAAATGGGTCCAACACATAGCCCACATGGTTGTTGGTCCGACCCAACGACCATGTTAATTATTTTAGTTGTTGCATACACAATGAATTATGCATGCGGCGAACACGGAGGGAAGGGCTAGGGAAAAGAAGAAGAAGAAGAAGAGAGCAAGAGACTACCTAGTATGGAAGGAGTGGTCGGTCGATTCTGTTGTTGACTGGTAGTGGAGCTATTGGTAGAGATGTTGATGACTGGTGCTGGTTGCTAGGAAAAAAGGTGACCAGTGATTATTGTATGACAAAGAGAGAGAAAGGAGAAGCTCACGATGGCTGCTCTTGTTGCCGGTGAGAAGATGAGTTGGTGAAGGAGGTTGGGTCGTTGTTGGTCACAGTGGTGCTGAGGTGGTTATGGCTGAAGAAGCTGAAGTTGTGGCGGCGAAGAAGAAAAGTAATAATGGCAGAAAAACTAGAAAAGAGACTGATTTTTTGCTAACTTTGAACTCTAATTTTTTCTTGATCAATGCATGGAATCCACCCCTATTTATAAGGGGTGGAAGAGAGATTTTTTTTTTTTTATTGGGGACAAATCTTAACATTTGATTCAACTAGGTAGGATCCCAACTGTTGACTCAAAGATGCAATCATGGACTGAAAAGTTGGTAGTTAAAGGTTGCTTGAGATGACCTCTATGTGGTGATGCCACAACAGTTGTGGTGTCAATCAACCAGAAAGAACTATACTGGGGTATAATCAAATGTCAGGCCATCATGATGGTTTATGTTTTGTCAAATTTGGTGAATAAACGAAATATTAAATGCACTTAAAAGTAGCCACACGAGCAGCCTTTTTCAAGCAAAAAGAAGAAGATGAACAGTAACAAGATGACATGTCATCCGGTTTTTTTTTTGTATTGTTTTCAAAACAGCACCATTTTTTGCTTTAGGGTTTTAATTTAGGAATTTAGTCAAATTCAATTTGGTCCTCTCGCTTTTGATTCCTTTCAATTGCACCCCTGATTGCCATAAAACTTTTAATTTTATGCAATTTTGTCTTGTCAAACTTCAATAGCAACCCAAATTTTAGCTTCTTTTTCATTTTGGTTCTTGGTTTTGGATTTATGCAAATTAACATTGAATTGACAATTAAACTTTCAAATATCTTTAATTTCATCCCTAATTTAGATAATTTAGTCCTTGAAGTTTGACGCCTCTTTTAAAAAGGTCTTTAGTTGTGATTTTTTTCAATTTAGCCCATAATTGACCCTAAACTATCATTTTTCTTGCAATTTTACCCCTGATTTGAACCAATTGACTTTATAAAAATTAAGTTTAGTCCTCTAAAATTTCAATCTTCTCAATTAAGCCCAAATTGGGCTCTCAAACTTAATTTTTCACCAATTAAGTTTCAAATAAAATTAATTTAACCCATTTAAAGTATAATTAAGTCCTTGCACTTAATTAAATCCTTTAATTTGACCCAAATTAACTCTTAAACATAATTAAATTTTAGTTTGGCCCATGATTAAGTCAAATTGACATATTAAAAATCTAATTATGTTTCTAGACTTATTTTTTATGCAGATTTGTCCAATAATCATTTAATTTGACATTGAATCTGTATTATCTCTCTAGTTTTAGATACAATGAAGTATGATTAAGCTTCTAATTTCATCCAAAATTTCAACTTGATTTTTTTATACATTTAAAATCTTCTTTGATCTGTTTTTGCCACATCACTAGTTTTCTTGCTATTATTATTTATTTATTATTTTTTAAAATAAATTTTATGGAAACATACAACATAAAATATTATAGGTTATAATACAAGAAAACCATAAGCATTTTATTAAAAGTTAAGCTCTTTCCTACTATTAGTTTAGCATATTGAAGTTATGGATATTTTTCTTTTTAGAGAAAACAATCTTTGCTATAAGAATTCGTTATCATTGAGTTGGTTTGGTCTTAATTTTTGGTGCGTGCATAAACAACAATAAGGCACTTGGGCATCTTAATATACAATGACAACCTATTCTTGTGAATTGGTTCTTTAATGTGTTTTTCTCTTATAAATTTCATCCCTTTGTTTTTGTTTCCCACGTGTGATTATACATATAACTTTGGTGTCACCCACCATTTTTGTTATGGTTTTGGCAACTGCATATTTAGATTGATTGCAAAATTTATTAATAATTATTGTTTCTATAATAGTCTATGCTTCAACAAAATTTATTTGTTCTCATCATCTATATTTTAGTTAATGATTGCCAGTATGTGTCGTTCTAATATAGAAAAGGTAATTGTTCTATTCTTAATAATGGTCCTAGACAGTTGCAAAATGTTTATTTAAGTTGATCACATCTTTAAGTTCTGTCTAGAATATCAAACTCACGCACAATAAAAATACCTTGTTTCTATTTTCACTTAAAATGGTAGGTTAGTGCTTGTTTCAAGATCTTTTGCTATCCAAGGTAATTCTTTTTAATTCAAAGTGTATATATAATGTTATTATATATTATCTACAATGACATAGGTTAAAAATTTCAGTATTCTTTCATCCTTTTTTCAAGGCGTTCTTTGCTCACCACATCTTTTTTTTTTTTATGTGAAAGTTCTAATATAATTATTGTAAATTATGAGCTATGTTCGCATGAGTTTGATAGTGCGATATATAATGTTTTTCAAAAGTGATTTTCAATTGAAAATATATTAAAATTATTTTTTTTCATTTTTATTTTTTATTTTTTACACCAACACATCAAAACAATAAAAAAACACCTAAAAATATCAATTTAATACGTTTTCAAAATAGTTTGAAAATCACTTTAAAAAATAGGCCCTATAAAAAAAAACACTCCCGAATCCCAGTAAAGAAGCGTTGGAATGATACTAGTTAATGAAAAGCTCAAAAAGAAGGGGATTTTATTCTACCCCCTCACAAAACACTATTCACTATAATAATGTTTTTCTTTGATCTACATTTTTTTATATATAATTTCAGTTACATCTTTCAATATTAGATTTATTAGGGATTAGACTTCATAATTTTTTCAATTTACTTTTTATGATATTATCTCAGTCTCATGATCTAAACCACGAGTTTGACAGGTTGACTCAAGATTTTTCCTCTTTCTCTTCTTATTGTTTTTTTTAATTTCATCCTTCAACATTAGATTAATTACGAATTAGGCTTTGTGATTTATTTTGGTTTGCTTTTTATGAGGTAATTCTCGTTTCATGACTTGAGTCATGGGTTTGGCTAGTTAACTCAGGTTGACTTAAGTTGTTTTTTATGTCCTTTTTTAGTAAAATATTTTTTCAATTTGATCTTTCAATACTGAGTTTCAACATTAATTTGATTGGGAATTGAGCTTCAAAATTTATTTTAATTTTCTTTTTATTGGGTTATTCTAGTCTAATGACCCAAGTTGCGAGTTTGGCAAGTTAATTAGGGTTGACTCGGGTTATTTTTTTATTTTTTTTCAATTTTATTCGTCAATATTGATTTTATTGAAAATTAATTTTCATAATTAATTTTGATATATTTTCTATGGGGTTATTATAGTCTCATGACATGACATATAGATTGACAAACTAACTCAGGTCAATCCAATATGTTTCTGTCTCAATATTTATAAAAAAATCTTATCTTGAATATTTATTTTAAGTCAAACTATATATTTACTGACCATCCGAGTTGTTTTTAAATCCATCAAGTTTAAAGAATCACATCAACTTAATCCCGTACAATTAAAAAAAAATTTAAAAACAAAAAATTAGCTACGTCTAAATTTTTCTTCTTACGGTTGTTAAAAAGAAGATCTGATCGGCTAAAAATCTAGTTTACTTTTAAATCATTTTCCTTGATTTTATTATTTAAGATTTTTCTTTTCTTTTCTTGAATGATTACTTGGGCTAAAGAGGCTATGGCAGAAGAAGCAGAAGTGGGCTAGTCTAGTTGTCGCTTTAAGGGATACGTACGAATCGAATGGATACACAATTTTAGGGCTTCCTATCGGAGCCCAAGGTCATGACATAGGTGATCCATACCGGCTTAGAGCCTAAGGCAAGACCAGGGCTGTTTCATGTTACTTGAGCCCAACTCTATCCTCAGCTGCTATTTATTATTCCATCTCTTTGCATCACAGCAATACCTGATAATTGAAATAATAATATTTTTATAAAGATTTCTTATAATGCATAAACCACTCGAAGAGCAAGAAGCGATTCCATGTGATACAAAATTATAATTTTATGGAGATCAGAATAATATCTACTTGAAGGGGAGAAAAAGAAGACGGCAAAAGATGATTAGTCTTAGGAACAGAGAGAGAACCTGATAGCATCATCTCAAAGAAGATTAGTATAAAATGCTTCATTTATCAAAAGCCATTGGGCAGTCTCTGCGATTTACCGCCATGAGCCCACCACTCGCATAGGTGGTTTCTTAGCCCTTGACTTGGAGGGGATGTGTGGGGCTCAAAACTCCCTGCGACGAACAATTCCATCCGACCCCGCATGATGAAGAATGTCTTTTTTCACCAAGTTGTTGTCTCCTAAAGAGCATCAATTATGATGCAACCCGTGCAAGTTTCGACAAGTTCGAAATTAGGTGTACCAATGCAAGCTAAAAGGACACTTCTCATGCTGCTTTGGCCAAGATTTGGTCACCCCTAAGCTTAATGCCAATTCATGAAAGGATCGCTGAAGTTTTGTTTAATAAGATGGGGAATCTCATGAAAACAGGAGGTTGATGGATCACAAGGTTCTATAATACTTCTTTATGGGGTTGGATGGTCTTAATCTGTCGCAAAAAGCATGGTTAGCTTACATTAATGGCCTGGGAATATGTCCAATAGTTATACACTCAACTAGCTTATGAAAAAGATGCCAGATTTCTAAAGTAAAGAAAGAGACGCTACTTGAGTTGCATGCGTTCTTGCTGCGGAAAAACGCAGTTTCATAGTTCATCAACTCACAATCACGAGAGGGAGCAGGAATAAAATCAACCAGAGTTTCATCGTTCCAGTATCTAGAAAGAACAGACATTAAAATACAAGATAGAACGGTTTTCATTATGTAAAAGTTGCGAGCATTCACTGATGAACCAACAAGTTCAGAAGGCAGCTACATGCGTTATTAATAAAGGCAGGAAATTAAAGAAAATGAAAAGAAAGCCGATGGGTGAAGGCTCTTGGCCACTTCTAACACATCTAATAAAAATAAGCAAATATAACTTTCAATGAGAAGAAACTGTATGCTGTTCCTATCCAGGACTCACCAACACCATGATACCCGAAAGAAAATCATCAAACAGCATGATTCGCATTTGTGATCATCCATGGCTGCAAACAGAATAACATAAACAGCTCTACATGAAAAGATGATCCATTTGTTTATCATTGAGACATGAGACCCTGGGGGGAGTCATGTTATTCAGCTATAGGCATAACCATAAGGAAAACATCTTCATGGTAGCTTGACCCGGGAGAGCTTTTGGAGGATTTGTTGCAAGTTTTCTCTGTTTCCCGCTCAGCAAAAGTTTCCTCAGAGTGGCAATCAAAACTGCAAAATACTTTCTCACCTCTGCAAAAGATAGAAAGACACAACAACGTCAGCGATAGCTACTAGCTTTCACCAAGTAAAGGATTTTAATTAGAGATGTCGGGGACATACCTGTACATATAAATGTCTTCTGCCTTCTCCAATTTTTTTTTGCAAGAGTAACAGAAGCTAAAAAACTCATCCGGTGGAAAAGGGGTTGGATGCTTTGGGTGCTTAGCTTCTTGAGGCAATTTGATCCCCGGATTTTCTGTTTTGTCAAAATTGGACAACTCATTTGAGTGACATTCCAAAATATAGTCACCAAAAACATGAGTTGTTTTAGGGTTTGGACCATGGGAAATTATACAGGTATAATCCTCAGATAGCTCAATCTCACGTGCAGACAGAGAACCTACATATCCTTGTCCAGAGCCAACGGTTATGGGAAGTGAATTCGGTTTGATCACCAAAGATTTGTTTGTTTGTGAACAATCACAGATTTCCAGCGGGGAACTTCTTGTACTAGTAGTTATATTCTCTGAATTGAATTTTTGGGAACTCAAGTTGGGTTTGGAAGTTGCTAAGCCAATTACAGAAGAGCTTTCAAACGGTTTAGTTTCTAATAGCACTCCCTCACTCCCAAAGGCACCATCTGATTTACCTAGTCGGGGACTGGAAGTCTTGGTTCTGGATAGTGAAATTGTGTAGTTTCTCGGTAAAGAATTGGATTTCACAGAAGAAAAGGTCTTCACTTGTGGTGCAAAAATTATAGTCTTTCTCTTATCTGAATCAAGAACTTCACCGGTAGGTTTGGTTTCATCAACAAGTAAATGTACTATGCCAAGACCTACTTTGTTGCAGTCCCATTTCTTTTGGACATTTTGGCAAGGCAATCTGGGGGACCTATTGCTAAATGGGTTGCTAAGATTTGTGAAAAAACTGAAATCAAGTGGAGATTGCGGACTCCTAACTGAGTCAAAATCTTGTGAACCTCTATAACCACATCCTACAAAGAAACCAGGAATATTGAAAAATGAGCTCCTTAAATGTCTCAGACTGAATGTATCGGGTTGAGAATTAGTCTCTGTATCAGAATCCGCCATTGGGTTGAATATGCATGCCCCTCTCTAATGCGATCTGCTTCTCCTCGTAAGCAACATTAAGAACCTATAAAGACTTTTAATACAAACCAGCAATTACTAACTGCAATAGTTATTGTCAATTATACTAATGAGAAACATAAATCATCAAAAGTGATGGAAACATTGCTAAAACTTTAATCAATGAGCATGCAGAAATAAACAGCTAAGACATAGGAATTAATACATAAGATATCAAAAAATTGCGTCAATAAAGACAACTTTATTCACATAGAAAAAAAAGCTCAGAATGAACCAAGATATGGAAACACTGCTAAGAGTCCAAAACTTTAATTAATGAGCACAATAAACAAACAGCTAAGAATAAACAAGGTATCAAAAAATTACGTCAATAATGACAACTTGATTCCCAGAAAGCCCCTAGAATGAACCAAGACATTGTGAGCTTACAGAAAACATCACAGAAGAACGAATCTGAAACAAAGCATCAACAATGAAAAGAGTCCTTAAATACTCTTAAGATGATGTAATTGCAAAGAGCTTCGATACCAAAATAATCAATTCATGAACTCACGAACAGGAATCCTACCAAAAAAGGGTACAAACTAGAGAGGTTTGTAAATCTCAAATCAACGAGGAAACTAACAGTCAACATGAGCAAAAGAATGAAGCAATACGAGGCAAAGAGTTGGGAAACGATGATAATATATTCTCACACCAAAGTAGGACTAATACATGCATGCATTGTTGAATGAGTAACAGTGGACTTATTGATGATCCAGATTGAGAGGAGCATGAAAATAGACGATCAAGAATCCCCAAGAGACCCTAAATGAGAAAGGCTGGTTATCTAAACCCACAAGAGAGTTGCTTTCTACACATGAGAAAGATTTCCATAAAGTGTGTTATTGGAAGAAAAAATAAATCAAGAATCAAACATGCATAAGAACTAAGAAACATCAAAAATTTACAAAGACCCCAATGAAGAAAATTGATTACTTCATCATTCAACCTCCTCAAAGGGTGTTTAAAAGTAATATCAGATCAATGTTCAAAAGAAAAAAAAATCCACACATGCCTCCATAAAGAACCTCAAGAAACATTAAAGAACAGAGTAGATATCATCTGACAATGAAGAACAAAACAGATGGTATCAAATCAAGACCAAAAGAATAGAGCTTTAAGAACATCCAATGACTAAGGCAAAAAAAAAAATCAGTGATATAAACCATCAACCAAAGAACAAAAAGTTAAAGAATGAAAACCCACCGTGGTTTATCTTTTCATAACTGCAAAGAAGAGACAGAGAGGAACTGAAAAGCAGGAAGAGAGACTTCATTAATACTTGCCTTGCCTGGCCCAACACTCCCTTCCCTTCCCTGTGTAGCACCACTATCTATCTCTGTTTTCTTTTTTCTTTTTTTGCATTTTTTTTACAACTTGCCTTGCATCTAAATCAGAAAAGCAGGGTGTCATGAGCTTCTGATATAAAAAACACACCTCTTTCTCTCTCATGTATGATTATCAAAGATATACGTACAGTACACAGTATTATACTATGCTACGTATATTCCTTATTTTTAAAAGATAAAAGGCAAAGCATCATTTCCTTTTTACGGGTAAGAAAATTTTGCATCCTTCAACGAGGAATTAGTAATTTCAGATATTTAACTAAGAGGTTATATTTAAATAAGAGGTAAGTTATCCTTGAAAAAAAAAAAGATGTAATACTTACAACATTATTTGTTATGAAAGGTTATTTTTACCATGTGTTTTATTATATTTTTTTTTATTATTCTTAAATATCCTAATTATTTTTAGTTTATTTGATGTTGGTCCTGAATATAGAAAACTCGTTGGTCTAGTAATTTACAAAAAAAATTCATTAGTCGCTTAAAAATGAAACTTTTCTTTTGCAAGACTTTGACATCGATACTTATAAAAAAAAACATGCAAAAAATAACATTTATCCTTATAAAATAGATATTATATTGAAGTTGTTAAGCACAAACATTAGACCCGCATTAATAATAAGAGTTGGGCTTGAGACCCATAAAGATGGTGAGAAATGAGTTTTGGACTCATATTGATGGTGAGAATTGAATTTTTGAATTTAAAATATGTTGTTTCAACTGGTTTTTTGATTTTGATCAAGTCTTAATAGATTTAA
>Ga0307510_10003526_pt1 | contig 18255 bp, 20 predicted proteins | sample 12_EM_MG_FD_207224 | JGI IMG/M metagenome (GOLD analysis project Ga0307510, IMG submission 207224) | Populus trichocarpa ectomycorrhiza microbial communities from riparian zone in the Pacific Northwest, United States - 12_EM | ecosystem: Host-associated > Plants > Roots > Unclassified | place...
ACGCCCTTGATGAAATGCAAAACCGAATAACGTTAAATGAAAATAGTCAATGCGCGAAGAGGCATCTCCCATGCAACTACCCGCTCACCTCGCGTCGTGGCCAGCGTAAGCCTCAAGATTCCCCGGACCTCGACGGTACAGCCGGGAGTTCGCCAGCCAGCAGTACTACTAGCAGCGGCAGCAGCAGCAGCAGCGGCGGCGGCGGCGGCGGCGGCAATGGCGTTTCCGCCAGAGCGTGCAGCAAATCCCGAGCACGGGCGTCATCTAAGCTTTCCACCACCTCACCATTCGTCAGCGCCGCGTGAGCCACACACATACACACACACACACCACTCTAGTACTATTGCGTCCGCGTCGCGTGCCAATGACACATGGTGCCCTCCGGCCAGCTCACTCACGTACACTCCGATCGTCTGTCGTCTGTCCCTCGATCCGTCCGTTTCTTAGTTTCCTTTCTCGTCCAAACCCTTCCTTTGCGCCTTGCCCCTCCCCCCCTCTCTCCCGTTTCGGTTTCCGTGCGTGCGTTCACTTTCTTGTCTTTTGGGGAGGTGCCCGCTGTGCGGCCGTTAAACTTTGCATTCACGATGGGCCACGTAGGATCAACGTGTGTGGCTCATGTGAACAATTTTTCTCCCTCTCCCCGGAACAAGTGCCACCATCTCCCTGGCCCTCGATTATTTTATCTCTTTTTGTTCGCCTCCCCTCGCCTTTTTGCTGACCGTTGATTGATGGTTGTATGTATACCCCGCTGTAGTCTAGTGCTGTCGTACCTTGCGTCCTGTCACGTACATGTTTTCAAATCGTAGCCCTTGTTCAAGCTCCGTACTTTTTTTATCGATGGACTCGTGTGAGTGACGAAAGAGATCTGGCACTGCCGTTCTGGAATGGGGCACATGTGTGAACGCACCCTGGTTCTAAAGTTCAGCGGAGTAACGATTCTGATCGTGCAGGGGCCGAATCAATCGAATGGCACGCCTGTCATGAAAGCGAAGAGGGGAAAATGTGCGGCGGTCAGTCAATGTTGGTTCTATCCGTACATCATACAGGACGAAAACACGCGTCTTAGGCATGTCCGAGTGCGGAAGGGGGAAGAGGGTGGGTGCAGAACAAATAATTCATTACTAGATCGTTAACGGAAAGGAGAAAATCCATCGTTCAAGGGGAAAGGGTGATGAGGCTACAGAAATTGTTCAGAACGGAGCACGACGTGGGGTCTAATGGGCTTCACAGCCAATAGATAGAGTGGGAACGAGGTCGCGAAACTCAGAAGCGGTCTGGCCGCGATGAGCTAACCAGGCGGACTGTCCCGTAAGGGGAATCAGGCGATAGAGCGACGTCCATGTCACTCGTATTGTCTCGCTGCGGGTCCCAGAGGAACACCCTTTCCTCTGCGTCGTCCGCAACGTCCCCCTTCGGGTAATCTCGCGCGCTCCCTGGTCGCGAGAATGACCGATGGCGGCGATGCCCTCGCACATTGTCATCAGCTAGGGACGTGGACGGTGGTAATGTTGCGGTCGCTGGCGCACCCTCGAATGGATCGCGGTGAGTATCCACAACCAGTCCGACGCCTGGCGGGGCTGAGCGTAGCCCACTGACCTCTGCGTCGGGCGGAGATTGTTGACGCAGCCGGTTGACCGGGGAGTCTTCTGGGGGGGAGAGACTCGGTTGTACAGATGGCCCTGGTGGCGAGAGCGGGCTTGTAGGGCGAGGGGCGTCGCGCCGCTCGTGTGTAGCCATGTCATCCTTCCCGGCTGTGCCACGACGATAGGAATGAATAAGATCTTGCTCTCCGAATTTTATCGCCGTCTTTCGTGCTGACGGCTGGCTCGACAAAGATATCGTGTCGGACACGTCTAGGGATGGGAGGGGAGGAACTGGAGGGTCGAAGAGCTGGTGTCTTTTCATGCCACCATAGTGATTAAATTTCGGGACCGCAGAGGAGGAAGAGGTTTTGGAATCACCACGTTCGATATCATGGCGTGAACTGGGGGCTCCGAAGCGACTCGAATGGGCAGAGAGACGACTGGACTGGCTCATGCGACGGGCGCTGCGTGCGCGAATGATGCTACCGACAGTACCGAAAGAACCTCGAAGAGCGTCAATTCCAGGGTCCTCAACACCGGAGAGAGCCTTTTCTTCAACGGCTTCTGTCTGCTTCTGAGCAGCTTGGAGGAGGATGGTGGAACGGCGATCGAGTTTCGTAAACTGTGTCGGATCAACCTTGGACATCTGGAGGACGGTAATTCCCACACAGATGACCATGAATGCCAGGACAATAGTGATTATTTGACTGGCGGAGGCTTTGAGACCCTTAAAGAGGACCTAAAGGACGAGTTTACGGTTGCAGGTATTGGAAATTGGACTAAAACATACGACCGTGGTGACCATGGAGCAGAAGGAGACTGTAGCGCGTGAGAAAAGAGCTGACGGAACATGAAAGGGGCGTACAGATTACATAGTAAGTAGGCGTGACTGATGGTTGAAGATGAGCATCTTTGGTTGACGTGGAGTCAAAACGTAAACAAGAAGCTTACCCATAGCTAGAAAAGGAAGGTGAGTGACTTCCAGATCAAAGAAGCGTGAAGCGCGAATGGGTTTTTTTGCTTACCAGTATTGAAGAGCGCAAGGGCTTTGTTAAGATAGAAAATTTCCGTCACTACGCAATGTCCGATTAAGCCCATTTCCAGCCTGGAACGGCCCTACCAGCCGACTTACCCAATGTCACCGCGATAAATATCAAGAGGAAATACATGAACCAGTGTTTAAACTAACCCCATAACACGTCAGGCACGGCAGCACATTCGCTGGCGCTTGGAATGGAGCTTACCTGATTATCGCCCGTGATGGAGGTGACGACCGCAGCCCCCAGACCAGTAGTTACACTGACACTGAGTCCTCCAATCATGCTGCAGACGCTAAGGTACCAAATCATGTTTTTGGTTCCGTATCTTGGGAAAAACGAATCAGCATAGTGAGGAGCAAGAGACAAGTGAAAATTGACTTGGGCGCAAAATAGAACATAATTGTCAATGAAGCCAAAATGAGAAGGGAGGCGTATACGACGAAGAGGGGAGACAGGAATAAATGCTGAAATTCGACAATTTGTCCAACCGAAGCTTCTTGAGGTCCTAAATCATCAGTTAGTGAACCGAAAAAGAACTTCTGTGGAGAGCTTGGTCGACTTGCCATTCAAGGCGATGATAGTTGATCCAATCTAGACAGGGATCAATGAATAGCATGTATGGAGCACGCAAAACAGGACGAACAATACACAGTGCGCATCCAAGCCACCCGAAGAACGTTAGCTTTTCGTCTAGAATTATTGAAGATAGAACAGCTGATATTACAACCGACAGTGCACCGAGAGGGGTCTAGTGGAATCGTTGAACCGCAAATTGTGACGGAGACAAAAGTGACGCACAACCACAAGTGCTTCGACAAAAGCATAAGCTTCGGACACAGGAGTTAGCGGATGGCAGTGCAATTTTGAGTGGCATGTCACGCACCAGCAAAATTACAGAATTCCCCCAGAATCATTACTACGGCCATCAGCATGGAAAGAACAGATAGGGAAGACACGACACACAGATCATTCCAGTCCACCATAATACCTGTTGAGGTCGCAGTTGAATAAGTTTGGGCGCCGGGTGGAGAAAAACGGAATGGATGACGTACGGATTTCAGGTAGGCGACACCTTCACCCGCCGTCTGCCCGGCCTGCGAGCGCAACAAACCTTTCTTTTTGAAGACAAAGCTGGACCCAATGAGGACGCCGCTAACCACCGCGAGGATGATGCCAACGATCTGCATAGTGAGACAAGGGTTCATTAACTGCGGATGGAGGCTGACGCAGAAGATGGATGAGAACCTTGAGACTGCTAGATGCTTGCAAGGTCGATTTGGCAGTAGACGAAGCGGAGGGAGTAGCTGATGACATGGCGGTTGGGATTAAGCCTGTGATTGCGGATTCGGACTGAAACTGGGTTGAGAGCACAGGAGTTTGGTCGCCTTGGCGTTTTGCCGGCACGCTACGCACGATCCGAGTTGCAGCCGGCGCTCAATCTGGGCATGGTGTCCCGGTGCCACCTCATGAGATACTGTATATAGCAATATCCCGGACCGAATGACAGTCGCCATGGCCTCAACTTGCCGGTAATTAGCCGACGAAGGACGATTGACGAACCCCCAAGTGGTACGTTTGGGTGAGTCCGCTTGTGAAACAGGGTGGTTTGATAGACGTCCAGATGTACATGATCTCTATTTTATTCTTTTGATATGTGTAAAAGGGTACTTGTACGTACAGTATGTGTATGGGGTTGGTCTAATGCAGTGCATAGTGCCTGAATCAACCGCTTTCGATAATCCGTCAGGGATTATTCTGATCTTCGAACCCGTCAAAGACAGACACAACGTCCCTCTCTTTCCCTCCCTCCCATCTTCCCCTCTCCTACACTACATTCCGTCTCTCATGGCTCTAGGTACTCAGGGATATCCTCGAAATCCCCAGTTGCTCGTCTCGCCTTTCACACAATCTCCACCCCAGTCTTCCACCGAGTTAAGCTGGCCAGACGAACCCGTACGCGCCCTGTCCCCTCTCACCGATCATTTTACCTCTTGTGCCTAACCTTTTCCTATCTTTACTTTGTGTTCCTTTTTTTCTCTCTCCTCCTATAGCCAACACCTCCCCCGAAAGGCTCCAAGCCCTTCGGCTTTAGCGCCAAAATGCCATCCTTTTCCCCGCCGCGGCATCAAAGTGGTCGCTCGACAAGGTCGACCGAGTCCAATAGCGCAGAAGATCACACAAGTATCGCGACTAGCTCAACCAGCAATGGCCACAGAGAACTCAGGAAGCCCAAGTCTTTCATGAATCCGCTCAATGTCATCAGGCGGGCCCGCAGCAAAGTGAGGCTCGATGCCGACGAGAAGCAAAAGCAAACGCAAGCCGCTGCCAACAAGGCACCACCGCTCCTCCCCGCCTTTGTCTCTTCGGGAAGTGGCGATAGTTCCTTCCTTCAGATGGACCCAACCCCGAGCAAAGGTGCTTTGCGCGCTGTTCGCGGTCGCGATAGAAAGAAATCAAAGGCGAGTTCCGCGCAGCCCGCTCTATCATCTATCCAACAGGCCGAGTTTAACATCGACCTCAATCTCGAACGTATGGAAGGGATCATTGACCCATCGCTACTCCCCCAATCGACCCCCAATGCTCCAATCTCAGGCCCAGCGTTCGGCGATGCAAGCATCAGCGGCCTCCGCATGGACGCCCGAGCGCCGACTCCGTCCTCATCGTCCTCTTCGCCACCTCACTTTAGTGGTCCCGTTTTCAGCGACCCATTTGTGTCTCGTCCGCCTAGCGTGCGCAGCCGTGAGATCACCACCGACGCGCGCAGGATGTCACCGCATACAATCGTGCCTGCTGTGTTACCACCCCAGCTCGTCTCTCCTCCATCAGGCTCGCAAGATGGCATGGCCGCGTGGAAAGCACCGCCCAGCTGGGTCACCGGTGACCAGCCCGAACCAGACGTGTCCAGTTCGGAGGACGAAAAGGCTTCGGCGAGCAAGCGCAAGGCTCGCAGAAGAGCGACAGTGACGCGAACAATGCAGAACCACGGCATGGAGATGCGCGGTTTTAAGATTCGGGTATATCGTGCAAATAACGAGTATCACATCTTGACTTGCAGCCTGGCCACGACGGTTTCTCAGCTCGCCGGCGCGCTTAACTCGACGCTGCTTAGTCCGGGAGAACGCGAGGACCATAGGTTGTATCTCAAGGAACGAGGGCGAGGTCGGTCACGTTGTGTTGACCTTATTTGAGGCATATTGACGTGCGTTTGCAGAGCGAATGCTCGCCCAGACAGAGCGACCAGCAGATATCGTACGAAGACGCTTAGAGCAGGCAGGCTATGATATAGCTGATGGGCTGGATACCCTCGGCGAGGGGGATCTCAGCTTCTTGATGAAGTTTGTATATAAGAGCACCGTTTTGGGACCTGCGGTTAGTGTCGACGGCTATCTCTGCCGCTCTGAATTGACATCCAATTAGGAGGAAGACATGATTTTTACCGACTATAGAAATGTTGATCTCACCAACAAAAGCTTGCGTACTGTGCCTGTCACACTATATGCGCACGCCGAGGATATCAAGTCGCTCACCTTGTCGCGAAATCCGATGCTTGATATCCCTAGCGATTTCGTCCAGCTCTGCACCTCTCTCCAGGAACTTCGATTGTCCAACATGTCCATCAAGAAGGTACCGCAGAGCGTGCAAAGCTTTACCACTCTGATGGGACTCGACCTTTCGAGCAATCGGATCGGCGACATAAATGACCTCGCACTCTATCGTCTTCCAGATCTCCAGGAGTTGAGAGTGCAAAATAACAGGATGGAGAAGCTGCCGTGGTACTTCCCTCGGTTGCACATGTTGCGACTCTTGAACATCTCGAACAACAAATTCCAAGATGTTCCCGAGGAAGTCTGGAAGATGTCTGGCCTAGAGGAACTGGACGTTTCCTTCAACATGATATCGCAACTCCCCGAAGAAATGCAATCACTGCAGCGGCTCAAGATTCTAATCATTGTCGGCAATCGGGTGACTCGCATTCCAGACAGCTTTCGACGCCTGTCCAACTTGGCGGTGCTCGACTGTCGGCGAAATAATATCACGGAGTTGGGTGTCGTCAGCCTCTTGCCAAACCTTGTAGAACTCTTGGTCGGTCACAACGATGTACAGGCATTCGACGTATCATCAGGGCCCCTCCTCAAGAGAATTGACATCTCGCATAATGACATCACGCAAATCTCGTTGGCACTTGGGCCTGTGGGCCGGATCCCTGTTGCCCTCACCTACCTCAACGTCTCGAATGCCAAGCTATCGTCCCTTGACGATCTCGCACTTGGCCTACTAACAAGCCTCGAGGAGCTCATCCTGGATCGCAATAAGTTCCGCGCGGTTCCAGACTCGCTTGGTGAGCTCAGCTTGTTGCAGTCATTCTCGTGCTCGGACAACCTTATCGGAGCCCTGCCGTCGAGCATTGGACGATTACAAAAGCTCGAGAGGCTCGATGTACACAACAATAACCTGACCGAGTTTCCCGCCGCACTGTGGAACTGTGGTTCACTCGAGCGCATAAACATGACTTCGAACGTCATCGCACACATCCGTTTACCATCACTCCCCCCTGCATCCGTTGCACCACCCCCGCCAATGCTTGGATTTCCAGAAAGCGCATTGAGCTCGACGGTGACCCTGGTGCCGGGTCTACCAGACCGGAAGGCATCCACGGCCGGCTCGGTAGCTCCGTCGTCACGGTTGCTTCCACCCCTTGTGAAGTCCCTCCAGCGATTGTATCTGGGCGAGAACCGACTCATGGATGACGCACTCCCAGTATTGATGATCCTGAGGGAGTTGCGGGTACTGAACTTGTCGTTTAATGACTTCCAGGAACTCCCCAGGCAGTTCTTCAAGGAGGTCGTCTTACTAGAAGAACTGTACCTCAGTGGGAACAAGCTCGCGGGTTTACCGACAGAGGACCTACCCCGACTGAACAAGCTCGAAGTGTTATATTTGAATGGGAACCGTCTATTGACGTTACCGCAGGAGCTCGGAAAGGTCATCAATCTCACGGTTTTGGACGTTGGCAGCAATGGTTTGAGGTACAACATAAGTAACTGGGAGTTCGATTGGAACTGGTAAGCCCTCTAATCAGTATTCTGGCTGCGCAGTCTCTTAGCATTCCTCCTTTCTTCGCACAACAGGAATTTTAATAAAAATCTCAAGTACCTCAACCTGTCGGGGAACAAACACCTAAGGATCCAGACCTGGCAACGGCGCGGAGACAAAGAAGTGCCCAGTAATGAGCTCTTGGAACGCCTTGCGGGATTCGAGGAGTTGAATCAACTCCGGGTGCTTGGGCTCATGGACGTCACAACGACCCTCGCTGTGAACATCCCAGACGATACGGAAGATAGGCGTGTCCGCACCTCAGTCACGCTTGTCAACCAGCTGCAATATGGGATAGCAGATAACCTCGGGAACCGTGAATACCTTACCATGTTCGATCTGGTGCAACCCGCATTTCGAGAGAGCCGCGACGAAGCGATCTTTGCTATGTTTGGGCGCTCGCACGCGTCGCCGCATAACACTCACATCTCAAAGTTTTTGCACGACAACTTCGTGAGTACGTTTACGGAGCAGCTCAAGGCCCTCGACCTCAGCAAGGGCGAGTCACACCCGGACGCACTTCGGCGCACGTTCCTGAAGCTCAACCGCCTCACGCATGACCACCTATTCTCAGCGTACTCAACCAACGCTAGCGGGCGGAAAATGTCGCAGGCAAGTCATCGCTCTGCAGGCGCCCTCTTTGGCATGAATGGTGCAGATACGGCAGGCACTGCCGGGGGCGCATCAAGTATTGGCGCATCGGGCATCGTGGCGTACTTTCGCGGTCACCACTTGCACGTCGCAAACGTGGGGAACGCGCTTGCGGTCATGTCGCGACGCGGCCTGGCGCACGTCGTGTCAGTCAAGCATGAGCCATTTGATCGGAACGAAATCACGCGTGTTCGCGCGGCGGAGGGCTGGGTATCACCGAAGGGACTGGTCAACGACGAGGCAGACGTATCCCGCTCATTTGGGTACTATCATCTCCTACCAATTGTCAATGCGCGGCCAGACGTCAGCTCTCTGAAGCTATCTGAGTTGGACGAGTTCTTGATCATCGCCAACAACGGCCTGTGGGATTACGTCTCGTACCAGACTGCGGTAGACATTGCACGGTCTGAGCGTGCGGACCCGATGATCGCGGCGCAAAAGCTTCGCGACTTTGCCATCAGCTACGGATCGGAGGGCACGACTATGATAATGGTGATCTCCCTGGCTGGCTTGTTCGGGCCACGAGGGCAGGAGAAAGATAATCCCCTCCAGGATGTGGAGTTGTTCCCACCGTCACGCAGGAGCCGCAAGGACGAAGTAGGCGACAATGAGACCGGCAGGTTGGACCCTGAGATCCCTCCGCCCGTTGGCCAGGTTGTGCTCGCGTTCACGGACATCGTCAACTCAACGCACCTGTGGGATGTCAACGAGACGGCAATGAGGACGGCCGTGACGATGCACCATCAGCTTCTGCGGCGCCATGTTCGTATCTGCGGTGGCTACGAGGTCAAAACGGAAGGCGATGCGTTCATGGTTGCGTTTACGGCGGTATCAGCCGCCTTGTTGTGGTGCAGTAGCGTGCAGATGCTCTTGCTGGACGAACCGTGGCCGAAGGAGATTCTTGACCTACCAGAGGGCCGTGAAGTTCGCGACGCCAATGGGACTCGGATCGCGCGGGGGCTGAGCCTCCGAATGGGCATCCACTGTGGCACGCCAGTGTGCGAGATGGACCTGGTCTCGCGGCGCATGGACTATTACGGACCGATGGTTAACCGCGCGTCTCGCGTGGCTAATTCGGCTGCGGGTGGCCAGATTCTTCTAAGCTCTGATGCCCTGCGCGAGCTGAGGGTCGAAGAGAACTCATTGGACCCACAGCTGGTCTCCACTGTGGAGTTCTTGCAGTCATTCGAGCCCGAGTACATCAACGTTGGCGAAAAGAAACTCAAGGGTTTGGAAATTCCCGAAGTGATGACGGCCGTGTACCCACAGAAACTCCTTGGCCGCCTGAACGTCCCCACTGCCGCCGAACAGGAACAGTCCGCGGTCGCGCCAATAGAGGACGGAATGGAACAGCCGGACGAGTACGATTTGCCGTCCGAGTGCTCCGGCGCGGCGCTATCCGGCGACGAGCGTTGGACTCCGGAACAGGTTCGCGAGCTCGGACACCTGGCGGTGCGCCTACAGACACTTGCGGGTGGACGGGTGTTCCGCCCTTTGCCTATACGCAAGGGATCACGTGCACAGGTTCTCGCGCCAACGGATGCAGACTGCAACCGCTTCCTGTATAGCGACCTTGCCGCGCTCGCCCCGAACTTGTCCGAGCGCCCGTCCGAGGCTGAGCTGCTGGGTGTGCTCGATTTCTTGTTGGTCCAGCTCGAGCTTGTGGTCGAGTCGCTGTCGTCGCGGTCGGATCGGTCGTCTGGGGATGATGCCAACATCGAGACAATCAAAGCTGCGTTGGCCTTGCGCTCGCAAAGTGGTCGCCCGCTCGATCCGGGAACGTTGCAACAGGTCTTAGCACTGCTCAGTCAGTGACGAGTATTTGATCATGAAGTGATGACGATACAAGTGCATTGTTCATTTTGTTGTTTCGTGTCTCAATTTTGTTCTTGTCTCACTGCATTATTTATTCATCGTTTTCGTTGCTCGCCTTTAATTTTTTTCTTGTACTTTTTTCTTTTCATCTTTTCTCTGGGATTTGTAGTTGCAATGTTATCTATACATACGGTGGACCATTGGGTCGTATTTGATACCATATACATGCATAGCGGCATTCCCATCTGATGTTATCTGTCTGTAACTCCTATCGTGTATGCTACTTGTACTGCTTGTAAACTTCGAGTTTCCGGTTTATTATGAGACACGCGCGTTGAGAATTACTTGGGACATATGGTGTCAACATGCGCTTTCCCTTCTCCCCTTTAGAAAGTTATGTCACGTCGGGTCTTTCTTTGTGCAGACTGTGATCGATGCATGATCTATATCTATCGTCAGGTCGGAGTGTTGTCGGGCTTCAAGTTGTCAGTTTCAAGATCTCTACTCTCGATTTCGCATTGATCTCTACTAGATCTTCAACCCAAATCACCAACTCACTAAAAGCCCCGGCCGTCTTCTCCAACTTCTTTCTCCTCAAGATCCGGGGTGTAATCTCGCTTCTGGAGAGCCATCATGACACTACAGCTTTGCGTGCTGTCAGTAATTTGGACGCACTACAGTAAACAAATGTGACTGAATTTCCAACCATATCGATGTCTTTACTTTGATCATTCCCATAGGCGCTCCCACTAGATCCGTCCTGATCCTGATACTATGATACCGTCGTGTTCGTAACGTAAACGTCACGCCAACACAACAATTACACGAGAATAAAAACAAAGAATATTACGAGTATGTCCACACATAACGCAGTCGACAAGAGACTATTATCATGCACTTGATATCGACATTATTTTCTTATGCCCTTTTCGCAGTACGATGCCAACACCTATGAAAACACCATTCCCCTGAATCCTGGATCAAAGGACATGTTTATCACCTCATTCACAAGATAGATGTCCGTAACATCAAGGCGGTTGAAGAGCTAATTGAGCTCAAGAGAGAGAAAGTCAAACAGACCCATGGCAGAACCCACATCGACGCATGTCGTGAATCGGATTGCAGATTCATCAAGAGCAGTACCGATCACTTCAAGAAGCCTACCACCAAGGGTGGGAATCTGGTGAAACACCGAAAAATCATTCATTGCATGACTCACTGCAGGAAAATGCAACGGTGGCGTACGGGAGGGTGAAACTAGGGTGAACCGTATTGATTTTTCTCTGAATCCGCTTTTTCAATCACGATAGGGATCTGCTCCCCCGGACGCCACAGCAAATCGATGAATACAAGTCAGAAGAGTCTAAAGAGTGAAGGTGGACACGCACCGGACAGCCGATCACCCTGACCCTCATTCCATCTGTGGTCTCAGGCTCTATGTGTCCACACCGTCCTCCCGGACTCGAGCATTGCACTGTCACATCATGACCTGTACCGACGTAGTCCCGGATGCGAGATCCATTGATGCGACGACATCCGCGTGTTATTGACAATGATGGAGACGAAAGTGGAAAGACTCCTGGGGGTCCCTTCCTTCCAATCCGCCCGCCCCACATCCAACAGCCGCGTCGCATGCATGCATGAAAAACACAAATCTGCTTAGTAATGAATCCGATAAGCCCCCACGGTGTAGCAGCGCAACGCAACCTACGCAGGTCCTATGATCTACCCATCAAAGATGTGAAAGAGGCGAAACGAGATGAAAAAGGGGGCCACAAAGCGAGATGAAGCGCTTATGATGATTGTCCATCCAGATTATAATGGTCTTTCTTCATCAAAAGTAAATTCGGTTTGAGTAAAGCATCAACGAGTCTCAGCACCGACATTTTAACTCTCCTGCCACTGTGCACGGCACAATATTCAAAATTCATCAGACTGGGGCATCGTGGACATTGCATTGACTTACAACCGGCACAGGGGTAGACATTGAGGGAGCGCTGCGCGACGCGATCGTCGAAGAAGAAACACCGCGACCGTCCCGGGTTCATCCTGCCACATAATTTAAGGCGCGTTGGACACTGTACTTTACTGCACATTCGGAACAGTTCCAAAATATGCGGCACTGGAAAATGTGAGATTTGCTATGGTTGGTATCACAGAAGCGCGTTCGCTTCTCTCACCAGGTTCTGAGTACAACACATACGGAAAAGTGAGTCTTTTGACGACTATGAGCTGTCGTGTTGAGCTGCTATTATGTGAGAAAGGAATCGAAATGTGGGGGAAGTTCGCGTTCAGGTTCAAGTTCAACGTTCAACGTTCAAGCGACTTGACTTGGAAATAAGTGGCATTCCCCGGGCCGGAATGCGGAATAATCGCGGTCCGGGGTGGAATATTGTTCAAATATCAATTGAACCTCGATTACTAGGCTACTACCGTGACTGTATCAGTATAGTGTCTGTGAAGTTCTATCTTGTCGACGTCTACCTATCCCACTACTACACATTTGACCGCTGTTCTACGCGCCGTATTATTATCGATGGCGTCTGCATCTACAGATCATGACATCGACCTCGAGGCTCAACAGAACCTCTCGCAACCTTGCGGTGTGCCGTCCATCTTACTCGTTTCATCCCGTGCGGTGAGAATCGCTAATGGTTCTCAAAGAAGATGTTGGAGGAAGCGAGACACATGATTTGAATGCCCTTCCGGGTCAGTCGGATACGAGATGCAACGACAATCGCCCATTATCTGGGTCTACCAACCGAGACCCTAACTCCGTGCCAGCTATCTCACAGGATGACGGTCGGTGCGATTCCTGTGTCCTAGCCGAAACATTGTATCTCAAGTCACCATAATCCATGCAAACTTTCTTTTCCGTATGTAGGAAACGGAAGAAGTTTAACTGACCAGATCAGTGTCTACCAGACTGAGGACGATGGTGCTATCGGCCATCCGCCCACACAAGCGGGACAAGTCGAGAGTCAGGCCGAGGCCCAAACACGGGCAGAGCTACCAAGAAGTCAAGGTATGTATCTCTACCTGGTATCGGGGAGGTCCTGATGATCCGATTCGTTCAAAAAAAACGAGTAGTGCTTGACGAATCGCCTGTCTACTTTACACTTGGCAATATTTCAAGCAGAGGGCCCGAAGAAAAGCGCATGATAGGCGACTTTGACAGTAGCGCCAACGCTCTCTGGGCCCTTTACGGAAAGGGAGCCAAGAGCCATGATGAGGCCCAAATTCAGCCACTGAAAGAAGACATGGACGGTGTCCTCATATTCGTCCGTCCATATTTTGTCCACACTTGCAGATTCAGTCGTGCTAATTCGTACCCCAACAGGCTGGTCTATTTTCCGCCGCCCTCACAGCATTCGTAATTGACAGCAAGCAGAACTTGAAAGTCAGCCCCACAGACCAAATGATCTATTATCTTCAACAGAACGTCGCGATGCTCATTCAAATTTCCCATCAAATCGCTTCAATGTCTCCACAGGTCTCGATCCCTTCCACCCCGCCGCCCTCGTTTCCTTCTTTCAAACCATTGTCATCCAACATCCGCGTAAATGTCTTCTGGTTCATGGCCCTCGTCTTCAGTCTCATCGCAGCACTCCTTGCGATTCTCGTCCAGCAATGGGTTCGCGATTACATGCATGTCTTCCAACGGTACAGCGACCCCCTGAAGAGTGCGCGACTCAGACAATACTTGTATGAAGGATCGGAAGGGTGGTACATGCCCGTGGTTGCAGGGGCTGTACCAGGTCTCTTGCACGTGGCTCTCTTCCTTTTCTTCGCGGGGCTTTGCGACTTTGTGTTGAACGTCAATACGACAGTTGGCCTAAGTACAACCATTCCCATTGGCATCTGTGGATGTCTCTACATCCTCATGATCTTTGCACCGGTTGCGTATCCGCAGTCGCCATATCAGAACTCGTTTTCCGGCGTCATTTGGTATCTGGTGCAGAAATTGCGCAGCCGCCGATTCAAAGATCGGAGTTCTAATGGAGCATCGAAACCTGTGAGCTCGGACATGGCTGAAGGACAAATGCAACTTGCTATGGAAGAGACGGAGGATCGGAAGGGGCGAGATCAACGGGCAATTCGATGGCTAGCTTCAAACATGACGGAAGATACGGAAATGGAATCGTTCGTGATGGCAATCCCCGGCTCATTCAACGGTGAATGGGGTGAGGAGGTGTGGACGGAAGTTTCAAACGCAGTAGAAAAGAACAAGAGTGCAAATCAAAACCTACCTTCGCGGATCCAGGGCGTCGTTCCTCTGGTCAGAACTCGAATTCCCGACAGTGATTTTCGTGCCAATGCAGTGGCGCTCCTCCCTATCCCACATCCACCTGACCCCAACTTTCATTCGCGCTACACCACAGTACATACTCAAGGAGAGGAAACTGTGCGTGAGCTCAGCGCACGTGTTGCCCATGTACTGGAGACATGCAAGAACTGCCGTCTTTTCACCAATGATGAACTATGGCGGAGGCGCACGCGTGCATGCGTTGAGACCACTGCATCGCTCGTGTGCTGTGCTGGTGCCAATCTTGGCCAATTCGGAGATCTAGTGAAGCTTCTAGGGGACGTCGCCATTGACCAAAAGTTGCGCGAGTCGTCATCGGAGGGGAAGGACCAGTCATTTGTAATTCGCTGGACCTGCTTTTCCTTGGTGGCCATTCGACGGATTCTGGAATCTGACTGGTTAACGAGGGGCAAGCTGCGAATCGCCTGGGTAATGCTTGAAAAGGCAGACAACGATGGCACCGGTGGTGAACGAGGCCCGACGCATTTTCAGAAGATGGTTGAGGCTTTCGATAAGGCGTGGAGGTGCCTCTACGAGTTATCTTGCTCATTGATGTTGGCCAAACACTTACCGGAAGAATCAATAAAAGAGATCCTGCGTCGCCACGAATCTCAGATCTTAGAGCTAGAGCACATATTCATCGAAGCTGACCGTTTTCAAGATATCGGCGAGTGGGTAGAACGCCTTCAACATTCCCTCGACGAAACAACTCATGGAATAATAACTCGCCATTTACCGGGCGTCAACCCCGACGACTTTGGTACAGAGCCAATCCACTTTAGCCAATTTGTCGAATTCGTCCGTCATTCTCAGAAGTTCCAATTTATATTCCCTGTGCGGGTTCTCAAGAGAATGTCCTCCGTCGCCCGTACACTCCGCAATATACTTGATGGGCCGTGGGACGTGGATGCCTTTCGAGAAGTGCACGAGAATATGGGAGGATTCTTCCCATTACCCAACTGGCGGGATAACCCGTTCCATCGACTGGCGTGGCGTTTGCAGGATCTGGGTGATGGCGGTGGGCTTGGCTTTACAGTCGAACTATTTTTCCTCGCACTCAAGCAGCTGTTATCCACATCCTCACCGAATGAATCCCACCCTGCGCTTTACATCGGCACGTTCCGAGCGATAACATCTGACTGGCGCAAGTACAAAGATTCGCTTGCAACACAAAAACTCCTCCTCGATATGCTTGTACCATATCGTAGCAGCATTTACGTCGTTAGATACCCTGCCTATATCGTGGACGAGTTCTTGGTGTTACTAGGCAACATTCTTCAAGGACAGACAGGTCCACATATCGACGACGTTGTGCAGCGGCTGAGTCGTGATATTCCCTACTACACAGGTAGCCCCTGTCACTCTCATTTTGTCAACGCGTTGGTTGTCATCACCCTGGCACAGGAATCGTCTTCGTAGCCTTCCCAACGTTCTATACACTCCGGGCGATTCTGACCATATATGTGCCAGTAGATTTCTTATGGCGTCATTCAAAACAACTGTCTTATTCCTTCTCATCGCATGACGCCTTATTTGGGTTTCGTTCCTGCCAGGCTTCCGCTAGCATGACATTCTTACTTTAGGTTGTGTGGGGGAGTGTGTCCGTGGTGGGGTGGTGGTCATTGATGGATTCGCTGACGTCACGCGGCAATTATAAGTTGACGGGTAGCAAAAGGCTATGGGGGTAGAATGCGGAATTGTAAAGACACACGTACGGACATCACAAATGCAGCATGTAAATATTCTCGAAGTCTACATGGGGTTCTGCAACCCGAAGCGCACAATCATGGACTCAAAAAAAAACTAACCCTTTGCTCTCGTTGTAAAACCTGCCGCCCTCCGTTTCTCGATGACAAAGTCGCTTGCATCCCACGCGGCGTGCTGGCTGTTCGGACTCGGACTTGCGGTCGTGGGGGGCGTGGAAAACGTATCTTGACTTCATTGGCAGGGCGGTCTGGAGTAGTACCTGGCGCAACACCGGTGACCATCTCGAACAAGCCTAACCTGAGTACGTGGCACCCATATTCCATTATAGATGTGGGTTTTCCAATGAGAGGCGTGCTGCGGCTCGTGACGGAAAGGAACAAAGACGGCCAGACCGACAAGAAGAAAGTCAGCCCGAATAGCGCAATTTGATACGGGATATGCCAGTGGGAGACCTTGGTATCATTCGCGCGGAGGCCCCTGTTCCACGCTCTCGATGATAGCTGACGTCAAGCCACTGCAGTGCTCTCTGTTTCTTGTTCCTTGCGTACCGTGAAACCACAAGTAATTTCAAAGAAAGTAGAACCTCGTCCGGATTGGAATTGACAACAATGCCCAGTTTTCATATGCTTGTCCCAGCATGAACTAGTCTCTTCTCTAATCAAGTCAGACCTATTCCACTCGTGCCATCAGGGAGTAACCGAGCAGTTCTGTGATCCCGCTCACCTGATGGTCTGTCTGGAGACGCTACGGGTGAGCGCTGGTGAGCAGGTGTTCCATCCTCTAGGGATAATGCACGCACTGTTTCTCACGCCGGCGGAACCGCTTTCAATTTCCTTGTAGCGACCTTTTCGCAGTCATCCTAACGTCTCCAAGCGTCTATCCTGGTTCGAGCAGACAAGCGTGACCAACGCCCTGCTCCTCCAGCTCCAACTTGTGGTAGAGTCGGGGGGCTCCTTGAACCGCAACCACCACCACTTCGGTTTTCCCACGGTAAAAACCCGTGGCGAGGAAATACAAAGGACACACCATCCCCCCCCTAAGAACAAGTGAATAGACCTGTCAGTGACCTGTCTCATAATAATCCATCCGGTGTGACCTCGTTGGCCATCCATCCAACCACCTGGACAACCCTAAGCCAACAGCTTCCCACCTCCTCTGCCTCCTCCCCAAGGCCGCCCTCCTGATATGGGTCCTGCACTGTGGGAGAATGATCCAGGAGAAAACCATGCAGACCATGCAAATCAAGAAAATCCCCCCAGATGGCTCTCCGCAACAATATAAGTGAAGGCGGCCAATACCATTGGTCACCTTACATGTGTCACGCGCGGCCACAGGCCCGAGTGTAGCCACCTTTTTTCGTATCTCCCCGCGCCTTTGCTCGCGGTCTCCCATTTCGTCGGCTATGCCGACTTCTAGTCACTGTCGACGGCCCTCGTTTACCTCGATTGGTAACTGCGACCCGTCTCAACGCTGACCACTCCGTCGACGGCCCCTTCATCCACCTCCCTGCTCCCATTTGTGGAGCTGTCCGTCAAGTTGTCCATGCCTGCCGAGCCTTCGATCTTGGCGGGCAACGACCTGGCTCCATGTATGGACGACGCCGCAACTGGCTCCGTCAACTCTGTGCCTCCACTTCAGCAACCTGCTTCCGCCCTCACTCGCCGCGACTATGTTCGACGATGACAACTCACTGCGCTGCAGGCTCGACGCTATGCGTGACGATCTCACGCACGCGCATGAGGAGCTCGACTATGCACGCCATGCACCCCGCGCCGCGACAACTAACTACGACCGTCTGCGTGTCGCCAAGCTGCGTTGAGGTTCCTGCACGCCGTCCCCGCATTATCGCCGCGCCTCCATCCACGGAGGGCGGTGACCTCACCTTCCGCCTGGCGGCCAACGCCTCGACCACGAGCTTCGAGGTCGCCGCTCCCGTACCTGCTCGTCGCACCTCATGAGGCCCCCGATGCCCTTGCTCGTTGCGCCCAATGGGGCTGACAATGCCCTTGCCCGCCGTGCCTCCGTCCTCGGTGGGCTGACAACAACCTTGTCCGCCACG
>Ga0307510_10003527_pt1 | contig 18251 bp, 17 predicted proteins | sample 12_EM_MG_FD_207224 | JGI IMG/M metagenome (GOLD analysis project Ga0307510, IMG submission 207224) | Populus trichocarpa ectomycorrhiza microbial communities from riparian zone in the Pacific Northwest, United States - 12_EM | ecosystem: Host-associated > Plants > Roots > Unclassified | place...
GATGCCGACGGCGAAGCTTTCCATTTATCCGGCCGTGCTTTTGATGAGATGAAAAGCACCCGTCAATATTTCCAGGTATCAACCAATAACCAGGTGCTTAACGAACAACTGAAAATCATCCTCAGCCTGGCCAATATCATCATCAGCCAGTGGACAAAAAACCAGGCCGAAGTGATCTTCCTGCTGCTGAATGGTAAAACACAACAGGAAATGGCCGATGAACTAAAAATTGCCCAATCGGCAGTAAACAACCGCATCAAGCTTGCCAGGTGGAAGGAAATTGATAAAACAATACGCTATATTGCATCATTAATACAGGGATGACAGCAGCAGAATTAAACCTATTATTACGCCTGGTAGTAGCGCATTTACTAACTGATTTTGTATTACAGCCCACTGCATGGGTCAACCAGAAAAAGCAAAAGAAACACCGATCGGCAAAATTATACCTGCATGTGCTGGTGGCAGGTATTACGGCCTACCTGTTCTCGGGCCTGTGGGATAACTGGTGGCTGCCGCTGGTGATCATGGTCACCCATTTTTTTATTGACCTGTGGAAACTCAACCGCCCCGAAAATGTCCGTTATTTTATCATTGACCAGCTGCTGCATATCCTGGTCATCGTTATCGTATGGGCAACCCTTTTTTATGATCTGCATGCGGTGCAGAGCTATTTTCTACACCTGCTTCAAAATACAAAGCTGTGGCTCATTCTAACTGCTTACATATTAGTAACCTGGCCTTTGGGCGTCCTGATCGGAATAGCTACCGACAAATGGCGCATAGCCGCCGAGGCGAGCAAAGACGGCCTGCAAAAAGCCGGTGTATGGATAGGTTTTTTTGAAAGGCTGCTGATCCTCACTTTTATTTTGAGCAATCAATTTGCCGCAGTCGGTTTCCTGATAGCCGCAAAATCTATCCTAAGGTTCAGCGACAAAGAAAATACCCAGAAAAAAACCGAATATGTTTTGATAGGTACACTTATGAGCTTTGCCGCTGCAGTTATTATTGGGATACTGATCAGCAGAACCTTATAAACAAATTTTTATTAGTTGGGATTTAAGGTTGTTTGAAAGAATAAAACGAGGCGGAAATATAAGACCCTTCTGGGGGCAACAACTTATCTATTTACATCAAACTCTCTAAAACAATTTTGTCGCCTCTTCAAATTGAGCAATTATATAATCAGAAAGATAATTTTGTTTATTATATAAGATAGATGAATTTACTTTATATCCGTTTATTGATTCAAAACAAAAGTTATTTTTTGCTATAAAATCATGAAATTCAATAGCTTTCTCATACCAATATTCAAAAACCTTATGTCTTTGATCTTCTTTTTGGTCTTCTCCATCACATACATAGAAAATCACATTTGAGTCAACTCTTAAAAAGTCTGAAATTACCTTAATGACAGTATTTTTAACCCAATAATCAAAAGAATGCGGTTCTGTTTCTGCATATAATGCTAAAGAAAAAGTCCTAACTTCTCCCATAAGGTAAGCAGTTAGGACTAATGTATAATTTATATTAAATCTTGTAGTAAATGTGTTTATTAATCCGTCTTCGGATGAAGATACATTATAGAAGTTTTGCAAAATGAATATCTTTTTCTTTTGCTAAATCAGCTAGAGGCTTTTTATCCTTTAATGCCTGTTTTATATCCCTTTTATCCTGTATTATTTTACGTAGGAACTTAGGAATATCATTGGGGATTTCCCTGTTTTGCGATTCCATTTCGATTTACTTTTTAAGTTCAATAACAAATATACGCATTTTATCAATTATTGTTGATAAAAATTTGATTAAACTATTGGTTTCACAAGAGTATTTTTAATTAATTATAAATCCTAATTCTTGTTATAAACAGTTTTGTCTGCCGTTTTTATCTTGCCGCCCCATTTTTCGAGTACCCCCATAATATCCTGCAGCTTCATAGGCTTGCTCAGGTAATCGTCCATCCCGGCGGTCAGGCATATCTGCCTGTCGTCTGACATAGCATTGGCGGTGGTGGCAATAATTATGGGCTGCTCTTTTATATTATCGCGGATATACCTGGTGGCTTCCAATCCGTCCATCTCGGGCATTTGCACATCCATCAGTACCAGGTCATACTTTTTAGCCATTGCCGCGTTTACAGCCTCGCGCCCGTTATTTGCTATATCAGCCGGGTAACCCAATTTAGATAAGATGTGTGTAGCCAGTTTCTGGTTGATCAGGTTATCTTCGGCTATCAAAATATTCATCGGGTATTTCACGGCAAACTCTACCGAGAACGGAGATCTTGCAGCTTCAACCTCTTTAACAAGCCTGTTATGCGTCTTTAACAGTTCAATCACATGATTTTGTAAAACCAGTTGTTTTGTCGGTTTAATCAATATAGCTTTGAACAGGTTGTCCGAATATTTGCTTTGCTCATTGCCTGAGCTTAAGAGGATCATAGGAAGGTCAGGATGGGTCTGTTTAATGCTTTTGGCCAGCTCAACACCATCCATTCCCGGCATATTCATATCTGTGATCACCAGGTCTACCGGCTGTTTTAAGGAAAGGATCATTAATGCCTGGTCTCCTGATTCTGCCATAACGGGCACCAGGCCCCATTGCTTAAGTTGTGTTTCGAGAATATTACGATTGGTAGGGTTATCATCAACCACTAAAACATGTTTATTGGTGATATCCTCCATATTGAGTTGTACATAATTGCGTCGCGGCTGAACACCCAGTTTGGATTTAATGGTGAATGAGAACGTGGTCCCGACACCTACCTTACTTTCCACGTTTATTTCACCGCCCATCAATTTCACCAGCTTTTCGCTTATTGCTAATCCAAGGCCTGTTCCGCCATATTTCCGGGTAGTGCTGGAGTCCACCTGTGAAAAGGCTTTAAACAGTTTATTCAGCTTATCCTCAGGTATCCCTATCCCTGTATCCAGTATCTTGAACAACAACACAAGGTCGTCATCTTCGCGGCTTTCAACCGTTACACTGATAAACACTTCCCCGGTCTTCGTAAATTTCATGGCATTACTCACCAGGTTGATCAATATTTGCCTTAAGCGCAGCTGATCTCCTATAATCTGTGGCGGCACACTGCTATCTATCTGGTAAACAAGGTCTATCTTCGCTGCTTTTCCTGCAAACAGGTCCAGCACGCTTTCCACGCAGCCTCTCAGGTCAAAATCATGAACATCCAGCTCCATACTGCCCGACTCGATCTTGGAGAAATCCAGTATATCGTTAATAACCACTAATAAGGCTTCGCCGCAGGTTTTAATGGTCTCGGTATATTCTTTCTGTTCTAAAGATAATTGTGTATTGGCTAACAGTGATGTCATCCCGATCACGCCATTCATCGGGGTGCGTATCTCGTGGCTCATAGTAGCCAGGAAGATACTTTTTGCCTTGTTGGCGTTTTCAGCTTCTATGCGCGACTGCTTTTCGTTGGCAGTCATCTGGGCTAAGCTAACCGTGCGTTCTTTAACCAGTTTTTCAAGCACATGCTTTTGCTTATTTATGCGTGCAACACGGTACCTGAAGATGCCATAAACACTGCCGATAATAACCAGTGCTGCTGTAACCCTAAACCACCAGGTTAACCAGAATGGCGGTACAACAGTAATTTGAACACTGGCAACAATAGGCGACCACTTACCTTGTGAATTTTTGTACTTCACTTTAAATTTATACTTGCCCGGCGGCAGGTTAGTATAAGTAGCTGCATTACGGGGACCTACATCATTCCAGGTTTTGTCAAAGCCCTCCAATATATAAGCATAGTGCTTTTTATCAGCAGCCATGAAATCAAGGGAGGCGTACTGCAATGTTACAACCGATTGGTCATAAGACAGACTGATGGCCTTTGTGTCTGAAATATCTGCTTTCAATGGCGATCTGTCCCAGCCGCTCTTTGCAATCTGAACAGGTTTGTTAAATATTTGTAACGCCGTTAAAACTATAGGCGAAAACTCTTCACTGCTTAAAACCTGGTCGGTAGTAAATGAGTTAAATCCATTTATCCCGCCAAAATATAATTTCCCTTCGCGGGTTTTTAATGCGGAGTGCGGTTTAAATTCATCACCCTGCAAGCCATCCTCTGTAGTATAATTTTTAAAGGTTTTAGTGGCCGGACTAAAAACCGACAGGCCAGAGCTGCTGCTCACCCATATCTTGCCAAAATTGTCCTGTTTTACTGCGTAGATCAAATTGCTTGGCAACCCATCTTTCTTTGTATAAACGGTAAAATGTTTTGTTTTCGGATCAAACATGTTCAGGCCGCCAAAAGTGCAAAGCCATAGTTTACCATTACTATCCTGGATAATATCCTGTACCGTATTATTGCTTATGCTGTTACGCTTTTCATCATGACGAAAACTGGTGAAGGTGTTTGTTTTACGGTCGAACAGGTTAAAGCCTGCATCAAAAGTACCTACCCAAAAATTCCCATTACTATCCTCCAGCATACAGCTCAGTTTATCGCTGCTTATACTTTTAGAATTCTTAATATCATGCCTGTAGCGTGTAAATGTATTTGTCGTTTTATCGTAGCTGTTCAATCCATTATAAAATGTGGCTATCCACATGGTTTTATCCCTGGTTTGCGTAATGCTGTACACCTGGTCGCCGCTTAAGCTTTTTGGGTCGGCCGGGTTGTTTTTAAAATACCGCACTGTACGATCATCCCTGTTCATTATGCTTATACCATCTCCCCAGGTGCCTATCCATAAACTGCCGTCAGTATCATCTCCGGCAACTGTAAGTACGTAGTTGCCGGCAATACCGGTTTTGCCAGCCTGTTGCTGTTTAAATACTGTAAATGTCCCGGTTACAGGATCAAATTTGTTCAGGCCGCCGCCATCGGTGCCTATCCATACATTTTTTTTCGCATCCTCGTATAGCGCCAGCACATAATTATTGGAAAGGCAATTGGCCATCGAATTGTGCTTGTAATGGGTAAAGCTTTCGGTTGATTTTTTAAGCAGACTTATACCCCCGCTAAAAGCTCCCAGCCACATGTCGCCGCGCTTATTTTTGCAAACAGCGTGAATGGTATTGCCATTGATACTGTTGTTATCAAGCTCATCATACTTATAGGTCGCAAACTTGCCGGTTTGATTATTGAATATACAAAAACCGCCATTGTCGGCACATATCCATAAGTCATCGTGCGAATCAAACCCCATTGCATATATATTGTTGCCCGGTACCGAGTTGGCTGAATTTGGATTATGCCTGAAATTTTTAAAAGTTCCCTTTCCGGGATCAAATTCAACTACGCCATCCTCCCGGGTCCCCATCCATAAATGGTGATTTTTATCTTCAATGATGCAGCTGATATGAGTTCCGGTTATTTTACCTTTTTCATCCTTGTTCACAAGTTTTGTAAAAGTACCGCTGCCGGAATCAAAAAGACTCAAACCGCCTGTCGAGGTACCGACCCATAAATTATGGGCTGCGTCCTCAAACACGCAATTAGGATTATTATCGCTTATGCTGTTGGTGTCACGGTCTGAATGAATGTAATGCCTGAATTTATTTGTTTTTGCACTGAAGCATTCCAATCCCCCATTTTCTGTAGCGAGCCATAAGTTGCCATTTGAATCAAATGTGAGTTTATTGACCAAATTGCTCGAAATGCTTTCCGGGTTTTTATAATCGTGTTTATATTGGGTAAAGCTTTCTTTCTTCCGGTCATATTTGCTTAGTCCATCCAGGGTGGCTATCCACAAATTACCTTCCTTGTCTTCAGTAATGTCATTGATATAGTTACCGGTTATGGTCGTGTTATCTTTTGCATCGTTGCGGTAAATGGTAAAATTATATCCGTCGTAACGGTTAAGCCCGTCTGTAGTACCTACCCACATAAACCCGCGGCTATCCTGGAAAATGGAAAGGACATTGATTTGGGATAATCCCTCATGCGTGCCCATATGCTCAAAATTAAAGCTTTGATTTTGAGCAAAGCCGATAAATGACCTGCACAACAAAAGGATAAACAGTAAATACTTGCTAATCTTCATCTCATCCGTAATGGTTTCTTCGATATAAGTTTGAAAGAATTTGGTTTCAATATTTTAACTTATACGAAAAAAAATTGCATATTGTTTACTTTCTAAGTTTGTACGAGCCTGCAAACAGATAAGTTTAGCTATGTGGATAAAAAAATGTGATTGTCTGTCTTTTATGATAAATTATTGAATCTTAATAAGATGGATTAGTCTTGCCATCCGGGACAAAACTCAATTAGCTGATACCACCTCCGGCACCTCCCAGGCAGGAAAATTGTCCATGTACTAGCTCCCATCATCCATTCTCCGGCACTGCAAAACAATGCAACTTTGACCTGTCAAAACAAAAGACAATAAAAACCCTCCCTGCTGTGCAAAGAGGGTGAAAAAAAGGTTGTTCTAAAATTATAGTTGGCTTAATTTGACATCAAACCAACTCAACTAAGCAAATTCTTAAATTACCTTTGTTGGCCTGTCAATTACCTAAAAACTCAATCCCATGGAAAAGAGATATCCCATCCCTCCATTCAATATGGAAACAGCTCTGCAAAAAGTGCAGGCCGCTGAGGACGCCTGGAACACCCGCGACGCCGAACGTGTAGCATTAGCCTATACCATCGATACCGAATGGCGTAACCGCACCGAATTTATAAACGGACGCGAAGAAGTAGTCGCCTTCCTGAAACGTAAATGGGCAAAGGAACTGGATTATAAATTGAAGAAAGAGCTCTGGGGTTTCCGTGAGAACCGCATGGCCGTGCGTTTTGAGTACGAGTGGCATGATGATTCGGGCAATTGGTACCGCAGCTATGGCAATGAAAACTGGGAATTTGATGAGGACGGCTACATGCGTAAACGTTACGCCAGCATAAACGATCTGCCTATAAAAGAAACCGACAGGAAGTTAAGATAGTTTACCCAAACGCAAATTAGGTTTTAACGATGAGCTCTACTTCAGCCGCTTCTTTAAAAACAATGCCGGTGTATCCCCGCAATTGTACAGGGATACAGTTGGGTTTGCAAAGGCGGAGGCATAACGTAAAGTGGGCTTCCTATTGATCCTTACTTTTCCTGAAATGCCCCGTTTTATCGATATACCATTTTTCTTCTGAAGTCTCTTTTTCGGAATCCCCTTCAGTTTCGTCCATAGTATATTCGTGTTGAAGCAAGATTGTTAAATCTTTATTTATGATTGCATGCCTGTCAGCAAACCAGGGATAGTGACCGCTCGGATCAGCTATTGCAATATCAATGGCGTCGATTACATCCAAGTGATAAGTTAAAGTCACTAATTTTACACCATTAAAATAAGCTGATTTTATTTCTACTACTATAAACTTCGGTCTCTTTTCAATCAAATTCCAGGCACCCTTGTAATTTTTTTCTGCTAAATTAAAAGTTGAATCTACATCATGATCATCAATTCCGCCGCTGCCAATAACTGTAGGAATCAATTTAACGGGTATTTTAAATAGTCTTTTATTTTTAAATTCTGATAGATCGACTGAATCGAAATCTCGATTGTAAGCCTCAGATTTAAAGGGGAATTTTATTTTAGGCAATCTATCAAGGCGTCTAACTAGTTTAATACTATCCGTAAGAGGTACAGTCGCTTTAACAGCACCACTATCCTTTTTAACAGTTTTGGTGGCTTTTTTCTCTGCCTGCCGACAGGAAGTTATGATCAGGAGTAGTAAAATATAAATTGCAAATTGTTTCATTTGTGGTTTAGGTAAAATTCAATCCGAAACGCCAAAATAAGACATCAGCTTTAAAATGGCCTTATTACCTGCTGGTTTAGACAGGTATAGATTGGTGTTCCCAAAAGGGAATCCCGATCCGGTAATAATAAAATCAGGAATTTTATCACCATCCAAATCTCCAGCAAATTCTACTTCTACAACCTCTGACATATCGCCCTCCCCTCCAAAGCTAATCTCTGGCCCGGGAGCTCTTAATAACTGATTAAAATAGTGGCCCTTTACATTCGCCATTAAAAATAATTTATAGTTGTACACTTTCCCGTCTTTTTTATGTCCCGTTGTGTAAAGCGTATAGGTATTGCCGTAATACTCAAATACCAATTTTTGCCCCGCATAAGGCAACCGTAAGGAAATAAAGGCTTTTTTAACAGGCCCATCTGCAAGATTGCCGACACAATGTATTAAAATTATATTGTTGTCTTTATTATCACATGTCAACCGCCAGCCCGTTTTCTGAGTCTCTTTATCATCCATTTCCGAATGTTCCCGTGTTAACTTGATTTTGGTTGACTTCAAATAAAAATTCTTGCCTTTATAAAACAGGCCTTTCCAGTCCAATTTTGCATCTTTAGGACTAACACCATCCTGCTCATCATAATCCGACACGTCTAGTATTTTTATTTTACTGGCAGTATCTATCTGGCCTTCGCTTATTTGGATAGTTCCGGCGGGTATTACAATTTTGGGGATTGTATCATCCGGGATCACCAGGGTGTCGATTACCCTAAAAGCCGTCTTTTGGTCAACACTAATGGTGTCCCTTTTAACGATTTTGCTATTGCTCTTTTTCTCCGCCTGATGACAGGAAGTTAGGATCAGAAGTAGTAGAATACAAATTGCGGCGTATTTCATTTGACAAGGTTGCGGCAACTAATTTAAAGATATTTTTATGGATAGCTATAGTTTAACGACAAACAAAAGTCCTTTCTCCACTTCGCGGAAAGAGAGTGATCCAGCGCAGCACCGGTTGGATGAGGAGTCATAATATGCTGTACCAATCCACGCTGTTTGAATTGAGCCTTCCCCGCTAAGTAAGATTTATAACGATCTAACGTTAAATTGTTAATCTTTAATTTATGAAAACATATAAATATCTTTTGATTTTAGCGATGTTGCCGTTGCTTAATACAGCCGCTAAAGCACAATCTGCTCAGTCAAAGCAGGCATCTGACAATACCCTGGAAATTAACCGCAGCAAAATAGATTCATTAGACAGGTTGTTGATGAAAGTGATCGGCGAACGCGAGAAGGCGGTCAGGGAAATCGGGATTTATAAAGCGAAGAACCATATTCCCCCGCTCCAGGCAGCCCGTTTTCAGCAGGTTCTTGAAAAAGGGATCGCTGCAGGAAAAGAAGAGGGATTATCTGCCGAATTTGTGACTGAAATATTGAATAGTATTCACAAAGAGAGTTTACGGATAGAGGAAGAAATTAAGCAAAAGCATTAGGCTTGATTTAGATATTTTTAATCCCCGCCTATTTAAGAACAGGCGGGGGATTTACTTATATTGCCAGCGCCCTTGCTTTATTACATTGTGCCAGGTAATAGGCTGAACCTATGGCAAGAAGTACAAATAAAGCGACGGTTGTCCAGCCCATAGAGTTTGATTCGTTGTTTAACACCGCCATCAGCGTTACAATCAACTGTAAAATATCATAAATCAAGCTGTATAGTAACAATTTAGGCCATGACTTTGCTGCCGGCGAAACACTGCTGTAAGACCAGAATATCATACCAATAAACAAATTGGAAACACCAAAATACCGTGCCGCAATGATGCCGCCGCCCTCCAGCGTGATACCGTAAAAGGCCATTAACTTAACAGGGATAAATACAAAAGCAAGGCCGAAGCCAATTGCCAGAATGGTAATGATGATTGCGAAGGTTGAAAGTTTCATCTCTTTAGGTTTTTATAATAAATTTACTTATTTCCGGGATAAAACCAATTAATTATCAGTGTTTTAAAAAATAAACCCCTTCGGATTTATTGGTATTCCCTTATTTCTCCTGGCAGGAAATAACCCCAGGCTTGTAATTTTTTTCTTTCAAGGCAGCGTTTTCATTTTGCAAGCCGTATTGTAGCTAAAAAACAAAATCGTTGAAATTTAAACCATGAAAAAGTTTTCCTTTCTAGCCCTGCTCATCTTTTTATTTATAGCATGTAAAAAGAATCAACCCGGTACAACGCCCGTACTAAAAGGTAAAATAACAGGTAAATGGAACTTTGACTCGGTAGTCACCGTTTTCCGTGATTCGACGGGGAAAAATATCCTCGGAAAAAATACTTATCCAAATTCTAATGGAACATATTTTCAATTTAACACCAACAATACATGGTTTGAAAACTTAATACCTGATAGTCTGAACGACCTCAGCCAGGGCGGCGAATATCAATCACTTTCAGATACAAGTTTTATCCTGTCCGGTTCCGGTGCACATCCCTATAGTGAAACCTGTAAGATTTATTCCTTATCTCCTTCAGTGTTCGTTTTTAGTCATCGGCGCGATACTCGTTTTAATGGCGTAACTCCCGGTTCCATAGAATACATTTTCACGCTGTCAAGGTAAATTTTATAACCCCTGATAAAAACAACCCTTTTTCCGGCAAAGTTATGAGAGCGGTCCAGCGTAGCGCCGACCGGCCCGAAGGACTGCTTTGTCCATAGGACTCCCTTGGAGGAGGCGAGTCAAATAGCCACACGACCTGCTCTGCCGCAGGAAAGAAATATTTAACTTTGCATCATGACTTTCTTTAAAGACTTTGCAGCATATAACGAATATGTCGGGTTGCCCAAGCCTTTAAACAATGCCATAGATATGGGCTTATACGAGGGAAATACCATTCGTTTGCAATCAGAGCCTATAGTGATTGACTTCTATCGTATTTCCATCAAAAGCAATTACATTGACATCAATTCTCCCGACTACAATCCGGAAGATCCTCAACCTAAAACTGCAGTATTCTTTAATAGCCCGGAAAGTCAGCACTCATGGAAGATTCAAAGTCAGTTTAAGGGATTTTATTTGCAGATTTCAAAAAAGCTGATCGAAGAACACCGTTTCCTTTTTAGAAATTATCTTGGATATGGAGAACATGAAGCATTGTATTTAACCGGGAATGAAGAACAGGAAATCAGGCTCATCTTTAATTTAATGCTTACAAAGTTTCATAACAATCAAAGCAACGATGATATTTTAATTTCCTATGCGCATGTATTAATTTCATTAGTAGGATCTTTCTATCACCGGCAATTTTCTACCGATCTCAAAAAGTACAATCCTATAGTTTCTGAATTTCAACAGCTATTGAATGATTTTTACAATCAGCAGGTAAATCAATTACCCTCTGTACAATATTTTGCCGAAAAACTATACCTAACGCCAAATTATTTGGGCGACATCATCAAACATTTTACTGATAGATCGGCTATTGAAACCATACATGATTTTGTTATTAAGAAAGCGAAGAAGCTACTCACAGAAAGAAGTGATCTGAACAATTCGGAAATTGCTTACGAGCTTGGATTTGAGTATCCGAATTACTTCGCAAAATTCTTTAAAAAACATACTCAACATACTCCAAAAGATTATCGAACAAAGCTTCGGTTTAAACGAATAAGCTTATCGACAAAATAAAGCATTCTGAAAGGGGTGCTTTTTTTGTAAACAGTAGAATGTTTCCTTTTTGCCTGTAAGATGTATAACTCCACGGAATTAACATTGAATAATTTTGCCTTATAAATTATCAGTAATAATACAAGGAGAAAACAAATATGAGTAATGATAAAGTTTGGTTCATCACCGGCGCAGGGCGCGGGATGGGGGTTGACATCGCTAGGGCTGCTCTTGCTGCTGGTCATAAGGTGGTCGCAACCGGCCGTAATACTGACAAGGTGGCCCAGGCCCTTGGAGAATCCGCCGACCTGTTAGTCGTTAAGCTGGACGTTACCAACCCTGCAGATGCTAAGTCAGCGGTCAAGGCTGCAGTTGACCATTTTGGCAGTATAGATGTGCTTATAAACAATGCAGCAAACTTTTATGCGGGCTACTTTGAGGAGCTGACGCCGGAGCAGATAGAACGGCAAATGTCGGTAAGCCTTTTTGGCCCGATGAACGTAACCCGCGCGGTATTGCCGGTTATGCGCAAACAGCATTCCGGACACATCATCACGATCTCGTCAAGTGCTGGCCTTATTGGCTTTGAATTTGGTACGGCTTATGCCGCATCGAAGTTCGGCACCGAAGGATGGATGGAATCGTTGCAGGCCGAGATCGAACCGTTTGGTATCCACACCACGATTGTTAATCCGGGTTTCTTTCGCACTGAACTCCTCACCGGGGAGTCAACAAATTTTGCAAATCAGGCCATCGATGACTACAACGAACGCAGAATCCAGCAAATGCAGTTTTGGAAAGGCTATAACGGTCAGCAGTCCGGAGATCCGTCCAAACTCGCCCAGGCTCTGATCACAATCTCGAGCCAGGAAAAGCCGCCGCTCCGATTCATCGCAGGCGCAGATGCCATTGGCACCGCTGAGCAGGTGATCGCAATACTACAACAACAGATCAACGCTTACCGTGAGTTGTCTGTATCTCTTTCATACGAGGACGCATAGTTTCTTCATAGAAAGCAAATGACAAAACCCTCTTTCCGCACAGCGGAGAGAGGATGGCCGAGCGTAGCAACGACCGGGGTGAGTTGAATAACAAAGCGATATCAAAACATCGAATACTTTTCCGGCTCCGGTATGGTATGCCCTATCACCAATTCCTCAATTTCAGGGATGATGGCAATTTCAGTTTCGTAATGCGCCTTTTCAAACGTAGTCAAAGCATCAGATTGTTTTTGTACCCAGGCAGCATCATTAGCAGTTGCCTTATCCATCCTGTCCAAAGCATCTAATCCAATTGCTGCAGCCGCCGAAAGGTTTTTAGAATGATCCTCTACCTCTTTCAATCGCTTGTTGCCTGTAAGCAATGGCTTTAAGTAAGTATCATTTTGTTTCCAGGCCAGCAGGTAAGCTTTAATTGCTTCTCCAGTGTTTTTATCGTGCTTTTCCAGGTACAATTTTACCAGGGCCCTGAATTTCCTTTTGGTTGCTGGGTCGGTAGGGATAATATCCGACACCGAGGTTAGAGGTGTAGTCTGGTAAGCCGCTTGCGGTGCCTTCATCATTCCGGAAATCAATTTTTTGTAGCCTTTTACCGGGGTCAATACATCGGTTAATGTTTGCAGATGTTCGGTTGGGTCGCCATTGGTTAATCTGCGCAACGCGCGTCCATAATTGGTAAGGTGGTTAAGCCCCTGCTCATCCAACTCATTACTCAGCACATATAAACGCCGGTACATATCATCCACATCGGTCACATTAGCCGGCGACCATAATCTTTCTGCAACAGCCCCCGCGCGTGGCCATATCCTGCCGTCAATATTATTATTATCGGCAAGCTCGGTCCATTGTGCAGCCTCACCACCCAGGATATTAGGATTATTCGCAGCAGCTATTGAAGTATTGTTATAATGAATATAAGCGGGCAAAAACAAATCGAGATAAAATCCTTCTGATATCAGCACGGGGTTATGCTGCGCAATATCGTTCGGGTTACCATAGGATTTGATCATACCATTTTCCTGGGGTATCCATTTATGTACAATAGCATCGCCGGGCAGCTTATCGTTATAGATTTCCTCCCACCCTATCATTTTCCGGTGATGTTTTTTCATTACCTCATAAACCCGCTGTACAAAATAACGCTGCAGGTCGTCGGTACTTTGCATGTTACGCTGTTTCATCCAATCCATTATCTTCGGGTTCAGCTTCCAGGCCATACCATTATTCTCATCGGCCCCGATATGCATATATCCTGCCGGGAAGATCGTAGTCATCTCCCCAACAAACTTATCCAGGAAATCATACACCTTTTCATTGGTCGGATCAAAGGTCGGCGCCACCATATTGGCAATAATATCGGCTATTGAATTACCCTGCGGTACTTTAACCTCCGGATGCTCCTTTTGCCACTGCATCCGCGATCCGGGATGATAAGGTCCCGGCTGACTGGCCAGTTCCGGATACCCGGCAAACCAGGTTTGGGCATGGCCCGGCATATCAAACTCAGGCACTACTATAATGCCGCGGTCGGCAGCATATTTTATAATTTCCTTTAACTGTACTTGTGTATAATAATCGCCGTTAGATCCCTTCTGATGCAGCAACGGGAACACTTTTGACTCCACCCTGAAACCTTCATCGTCGGTCAAATGCCAGTGCAACACGTTCATTTTGACAGCAGCCATCGCATCAATATTCCGCTTCATTTCATCATAGGATATAAAATGCCTGGCTACGTCGACCATCAGTCCACGCCATTTAAAGCGGGGAGAGTCTTCAATTACCACGCATGGAAAATAATAGCCGTTATCATCCTTATCACAAAGCTGGACCAATGTTTGCAAGCCACGTAAAGCACCAACCGTTGTAGCCCCATTTAGTACGATTTGCTTTTCATTTATTTTTAGCGAATAACTTTCATCCACACCAATGCCAACTGCCGCCTGTGCTTTAACACTTACTACCAAAGTTGCTGAATCATTCTTATCCGCAGGCGTAATATACTGCTGCCCAAACACTAAGCCCGTTTTACGATTCAATGCCTGGTATGCACGGTTAACAGCCTGATATAAAACCGTATCCACCGCATTGCCTTGCACAGAAACAGTAAACTTATTGGTGATGCGATTTTTCCCGGTAGCCAGGGTCAGTTGTTTCGGTATAGGCATCAGGTTCAGGGTACTTTGTCCGTTAACCGCAATACAACAAGAAAACAGGAAAACAATAAGGACGATCTTCTTCATATAATTAGTCATTATGATATGGATTATTTTCAATTTCTTTCAGGCCCTTTTCGGTGCACATGCCGCGTATGTAAACCTCAACCAGGTTTTTAAACAGTTCGTAAGGATTGCTCTTACGTTTTTTATCTTCCGGCCGGGTAATGCTGGTGTATAGCAAAACAATACCCTTTAATGCAACTTCCGGAATAATAAATGAGTTGAAATATCCCTCATTTATGCCCTTTTGTATCAGGGGAATGAGCAGTCGCCCATAACTATCGCCGGAACGGTTAATGGCCGCATTTTGCAGTTCAGGATAATAATAATTCAGATCATGAAAAAACGCCTGGTTCACACCAAAATCTTTACCCATTGCTGCCCTGAAAAGAATAAGCAATTGGTTTACCGGATTATCATCAGTGCTCAATACCGCTACAAACTCATTGTGATACCCGGAATACAGTTGTCGCAGACATTCCGCAAGCAGGTCTTCCTTGCTTTTAAAATATTTGTAAACCGTTTTGGTAGATATCCCCATCGGCTCAACCAGCTTCTTAATGGTCATATTGCGGATGCCATGTTTCAAAAACTGTTCAAGCGCACCTTCTACTATCTTTTCTTTCAATTTGGAAAATATTATTAGGTTAATATTTTCCAAATGTATAAGAAAATATTATACATCAAATATTTTCCGAAGAATTTAACATTGACTTCGCCCGCTCATCAAATTAATAAAAATTAATAACTTAGATTTATTAAAGTACCTAAGCCAATGAAAAATATCCTAATCTTTTTCCTTTTACTGCTGAGCTGTGCAGAATTAAGCTATGCACAAAAGACCGGAAACGAATTAAAGGATGCCTATCTGTTGCAACACGCCTATAAAACAAAATCCTTAGCTGAGTTAAATAAGTTCTTCGCCGATTGGCAAAAAAATGAGAAATCATTAAGTGATGTGGAAATCGCAAAATTAAGTGATGCAGAAAAACAGGCTTATCGTGTATTCGTAGCTTTTTACCGACCGCTGCAGATCAACAGTGTTGGCGGCTCCGAGTTCGGGAATAATATTTACGACAATGTCAAATATCTTATCATCCAGTCCCAGGTTAAAATTTATTCAACCGATAATATAGTTGATGTGGGTGCCGAGAGGGATTCAATAGCAGTCCAGGCAATCTCAAGATCAACTTTACCCGACTCCGTTAAAACAAAATATCTTAAACGCGTTGATGGTAAACTTTCACGCGATGTGCTGGCTGATTTTGCATCTAATTTCGATATGGATGAAGATCGAAAGGATAAATTGATAGGCAACGTGATAAATTTCAGGCCACAAATTAAATGCGGCGACAAACTGCCGGTTTATTTAACTCCCAAATACGACACCATATTAAATGCCTTTTTGGGGAATGCTCATCTTCCATTAGGGGCTGGTGGTATTATGAATCCGGCAAGATCAAATAGACAAAGTTTAAAACGCGAAAAATTTTTAGCGCACTTTATTAAGATATGGTATGGCCATTGGGGAGGTTATTGGCAATTGTATTCTTACCCTGAAGTTTACAGCATTATTTTTGATAAGCAAATGAACCGGGCCGAGGTCAATTTTAGGTTTATTTACGAAGGTGGCAAGGCTGTTTTGGAAAATAAAAATGGTCAATGGAAATTATTATCATCAATGCGGACATGGATTGAATGAAAGTAACGGGGTAACAGGGTCTACCGAATAACATTTAAATCAAACAAAATCCATAATAATTGCTTATATTTACTTAAGCGTTAAGTCTAAATAATTAATTATCAGATGGAAACGAACGAAGATCCCACCTCAGATGAGGATGGAAAAGCAGCAGGAATAGTTAGTTATTTCTTTATTGTCGGGTGGCTCATTGCTTATTTTGCTTTGCACCATAAAAAAACCGGTCTGGGAAGTTACCAATTAAGGCAAACTTTGTTGTTTCATATTATTTCAACAGTCGCAGTGGTTGCCTTAGACATACTTTTTTTCTACCTGCTTTTTAGCCCCGATTATTGGGCTGCATCGGCTTTAAACTGGTTAGTCAGAACATCTATCATTGTTCTTTGGGTGTTTGGTTTTCTTGGAGCAATAAATGGCGAAAAGAAACCGATGCCGCTCATCGGCAAAAAAGCACAAACTATGTTTTCGGGTATCTGATTCGCAAGTTATTTTATTGAAGGCCTCGCCATTTAGGGTGAGGTTAATTCAGCACTGACATGGTCACGTCGATAATATCCTGGAATATCTTTTTATCGGCACCCGATCTTGAAGTAACACGGATACCTTTAATGCTGTTCAGAATAAATTGGGCCAGGGCGTGGGCATTTTTCTCAGCTGATATCTCGCCTGTACTTTGTCCCTTCTTAATAGCTTCGTGAAAATATTTCTCCAACTGCCTGTCATTCTCGCAAAGCATCTTGTTGATCTCCTGGTCATGCGAGGCCAGCTCGACTGCCGCATTTACCAAAAAGCATCCTTTATGCTGATCATCCCTTAGTAATTCGATAACAGTATATTCAAACATTTTCCTGATGGCTTCTTTGGCAGTAGGCGCGTTATCCACAATAGCCTTCATCTCGGCCGTAGCTATCTTTTTGTAATTCTCCAGGGCCTTCATAAAGAGCGTGTGCTTATCCCCAAAGGTATCATACATGCTCGAGCGGCTAATGCCCAAGCCGTCCACCAGGTCCTGCATGGAAGTCCCGTTATACCCTTTGTGCCAAAAAAGGTTCATAGCCTTTTGCAGCACCTCATCTTCATCAAAATCTTTAGTTCTTGCCATAACAGAAAAGCTTTGCCCGTTTATGAGCAAAGCTATTAATTTTTTTGTCAGTCAATCAGCGACCTGTTACCAGTTGATCAGTAATCCACAACTCCTTCTCACCATCACTGTTAACTGCCAACCGGTAACTGCCAACTGAATTATCTTGATCCGCCACCGGCCAAAATAGTTTCGCCGGTCAACCAGCCTGAATCATCAGATGCCAGGAATACTGCAATAGGCGAAATATCTTCCGGCTGACCAATACGGCCAAGTGGTGTAGTCGTTTCTGCCCACTTCTGGAAATCGCTGCCGATGAAGCCTGCTGAATGGGTTCCTTCAGTTTCTACCATGCCCGGGTTAATAGAATTTACACGGATCTTTTTAGGGCCCAATTCTTTTGACAACACCTGGGTGATTGAATCCACTGCACCTTTGGTAGCTGTATAAATAGCACTTCCCGGAGGAGTGATACGGCTCACAACTGAACCTATGTTGATCACACTCCCACCATTAACACCAAAGCTCTTCACTGCGCCTTGTGTTGCCAGCAACAAGCCCAATACGTTAGTGTTAAATTGGCTATGGAATTGCTCCTCGTTAATTTCTTCTATGTTACCAAACTGGTATATGCCTGCGTTATTCACCAGGATATTAACGTCACCAAAAGCCTTATGGGTTTCTGCAAATAAACGGTCCACATCGGCTGTTTTAGAAACATTGCCCTGCACGGCTATTGCTTTTCCACCTTTACCGGTTATTTCGGCAACTACCTTATCTGCACCTTCTTTTGACGAAGAATAGTTCACCACTACTGATGCTCCTGCTTCGGCTAAACTCTTTGCTATTTGCGCACCAATACCTTTT